>VFQN01002511.1_pt1 | contig 28076 bp, 22 predicted proteins | sample 3512371 | NCBI WGS metagenome assembly VFQN01 (sample SAMN10412370, study PRJNA504923) | tailings metagenome | isolation source: Replicate 2 from Balatoc abandoned mine | place: Philippines: Itogon, Benguet | collected 2017-08-28
TAAATCTGGGTTACACGTCGGCCGCACGCCTCAGATCGTGATGGGAGGCACGTCCACGTACGACTGGCCCTCCTGCACGGTCACCTCGCGGGTCTGGGAGGCCTGGCTGCGGGAACTCCAGACCGCCAGGCGCCACGTGCCCGTGCCGACCTGCCGGAAGACGAACATGCCGTCGGTGTCGGTGTACGTGAGAAGCCCTCGGGCACGTCTCGAGACCGGGGCGATCGTGACACGCACGTCGGGTGCGGGATAGGTCCGTCTCCCGACCGTGCGGAGCACACGACCTCGCACCGTGGCGCCGTCGAGTCGAGCCGCCGTCAGGCGCGCGACGGCGAGTCCGACAGTGGCGGACACCAGCACTCGGAGCGCCGTGCGCCGTGGCCACACGCGTGGGAGGGGCGTGTCCGCGTCACTCTGGCGGCGGCGATGGTGAGGGCGCATAGGGCGGGGCCTCCTCGTCGAGTCGGGTGAGCGTGACCGGGTCGCCGAGCGAGATGCGCGATCCCGACACCGTGAGGTTGGGGGTCCGGTAGTGCGACTGGGCGTCGAGTTCGATCGTCACCCGGTCGTGGCCCGGATAGCTCACGACGAGCGCCGGCAGGGGCGCCCTGGGGTCGGACACGGCAAGCTGAACGCGAAAGAGCCCGCCGGGCATGACGGTGACCTGGGGCGGCAGCACCGCGATGCGGACCGCGTCGGGATTGATCGTTGCCGGCGGCTGCAGTGCGAGGCGACCCTCGATGCTGAAGGGCGGCGTGTCGCGTGGCGGCCGCGTGGCCACGTAGCCGAAGATGACCAGCACCAGCACGAAGTAGCTCGCACCGGCGCCCTGCAGGTCCACCTTGAGCCCCTTCAGGAAGCCGAAGAGCCCGGGCGTGCCGCGCACTCGCGCCGTGGTCGGCGCGTAGCGGTTCAGCAGCCGGTAGATGACGACCGAGGGGACGAGCGGCAGCAGGATCGCCGTCCAGATGTAGATCAGGTCGTCGTGCATGGCATCCCCCGTTCGGGCCTCAGCGTGGCACCAGGACCGCCGCCCCCGAGAGCCTGCCCTCGCGCAGGTCGGCCAGTGCCTCGTTGGCCTGCGTCAGCGCGTAGGGGCGGACGTGCGTCCGGAGGAATCCCGCCGCTGCCACGTCCATGAACGCCGTCGCGTCTGCGCGTGTCAGGTTGGCCACCGACCGCACGATCCGCTCCTGCCACAGCAGCCGGTACGGGAACGACGGGATGTCGCTCATGTGGATGCCCGCACAGACCACGACGCCGCCGGGCACGACGCGCGACAGGGCCTCCGGCACGAGGGCGCCGACCGGCGCGAACAGGATGGCGGCGTCGAGGGCCACGGGCGGCGGCTCACCGGACTCGCCCGCCCACACGGCGCCGACGTCGCGCGCGAAGTCCGCGCCGGCCGCGTCGCCCGGCCGCACGAAGGCGTAGACATCGCGTCCGTCGTGCGCGGCGACCTGCGCCACGATGTGAGCCGCGGCGCCGAACCCGTAGAGACCGATGCGGCGACCCTGACCGGCCATCCGGTAGGCGCGATGGCCAATCAGGCCCGCGCAGAGGAGGGGAGCGACGTGCAGGTCGTCGTAGGCATCGGGTAGCGGCACGACGAATGCCGCATCGGCCACGACGTGTGTCGCGAACCCGCCGGGCACGTGGTAGCCCGTGAAGCGGGCGTGCGGACAGAGATTCTCACGGCCCGACGTACAGTACCCGCAGCGTCCGCAGGCGCCCGCGAGCCACGGCACGCCCACGCGCTGCCCGATGGCCACGTCGACGACCGCCGTGCCACGGCCTTCGACGACACCGACGACTTCGTGTCCGGGGACCATCGGCAGGCGGCCGGTGCCGAGATCGCCGTCGACCAGATGGAGATCGGTGCGGCAGACCCCACAGGCCCGGACGCGCAGGAGAACCTCACCCGGCCCCGGTTGCGGCACCTCGCTCACGACCGGCAGGAGCGCTGGATCGTCGCGAGCGATCAACTGCATCGAGAGCATCGTGTCCATGGAGTGCGAGTGTCAGGTGTCTGCCGAGCCGGTTCGCAGCCGCGCCCGCGGCGCGGCGGTCATGCCGAGGCCGCTGCGGCCGGTGTTTGCGACGTGCCCGACGAGATCAGGCGATGCGGCACCGTGAGGACAGGGCACGGCGCCTGGCGGACGACTCGCTCGGCGACGCTGCCGAGCAGCAGGTGTTTCACGGGTCCGTAGCCATGCGTCCCGACGACGATGACGTCGGCCTTCTGGTCGGCCGCGTACGCCACGATCGCGGCGTGAGGAACCCCGACGAGCACCGCTCTGGTCAGCCGGTCCGCGGGAATCGGCGGGTCGGGCTGCATCGCGTGCAATCTGACCTCGGACTGCGCCTGCCATTCCTTCGAGACGGCGGCGAAGTCCACGCCGATGGCCTCGACCGTCCAGGCCTGTCGGAGCGGGTCGGGGCTGACGTGCACCAGGTGCAGGTGACCGCCACTGATCGAGGCCAGCCGGCATGCCGCCTTCCAGGCGTCCTCCGACGTCTCGCTGAAGTCCACGGCCACGACGATCGTCTCGAAGCTCACGCTCATGATGGTCCTCCCGTCCGGGGCACTCTCGGCCATCCTGCCTGATCGGTCAATCCTGCACGACCGGTGCCGCACGTGCCAGCGCGGATCTCGGATCGGTGGTTCCGGAGTCGCGGCAAACCCTGTCGATTCGCGAGACCGGACCTGCGTGGTGCCTGGTCGGGCGGTCGAAATCCCGCAGCGGATCGCGGAAAGTTCCCCCGACGGTCTTCGTGCGGCGGCGTGTTCCGCGAGTCGGGCGAGACCTCGCCGGGCTCGGCCACTGGCAGCACCCTTGCGTCGATCGTCGTCGGATGCCGCCAGCCGGCGAGCGGAGGTGCGGTCATGCGCAGCGACAAGCCCTACAGCAACGTCACCTTCACCAAGCGGGTCGATCACGATGGTGGCCGACATCGCACCGCGCGGGCCGGGGGAGAGCCCCGGGTCTGCTCGGGCTGTGGCGCCGCCTACATCCGTCGTCGGTGGATCGCGGCGACCGACGAGCGCGCCACGACCCTGGCCGCGACGCCGTCGGTGACACGCACGTTGTGCCCCGCCTGTCGCTCCCTGCAGTCGGTGCCGCTCGGGTACCTTCACGTGGATGGCGCGTTCTTCGTGCAGCACCAGGAGGACATCGAGCGGTTGGTCGAACGCGAGGCGGAACGCGCGCTCGAGGACAACCCGCTCGGCCGGATCGTGTCGCGCGCGCGGACGCCCGGCGAACTGACGATCGCGACCACCACCGAGCACCTCGCACAGCGGCTCGGACATGCACTCCACAAGGCCTACGCGGGGACCGTCACCTATCGCTTCTCACACGAGAACAAGCTGACCCGCGTGTCGTGGCACCGCGACTGACAGCCCGCAGGTGCAGAGAGGCCGATGCCCGTGGGGCACCGTCCTCTCGCCGCCCTCGCGTGGGGACCTTCATTCTGAATCCTGAACTGTGAACGTTCTGCACTCTGAACGTCGATCGGTCCCTCACCGGTGTCGCCAACCGACAGCGGTCACGATCACCACCGCCAGGACGAACAGGACCGCGGCGACGGCGAGGCCCGGACGCAGACCGGCCGCCCAGGCCAGCGCCGTGGCGACGATCAGGGCCGAGAGCACGAGCGCCACGGCAAGGCGTCGGCCTGCGACGTCCAGTTGGGCGACCAGTGGCACCAGGTCGTCCTGCCGCACGTGCAGGCTCAGCCGACCGCTTCGCGCACGGGCGAGGACGTCGTGGGCATCGGCCGGCATGGTCCGGAGGGCATCCACGAGGTCGCGGGCTTCGCGCTCGGCCCGCGTCACCGCCCGTGCGGGGGACCAGCGCTCCACGAGCACCCGGCGCACGTAGGGCGTGGCGTGCTCGATCATGCGGAAGTCCGGGTCGAGCCGCGTCCCCACGCCTTCCATGGTGACGAGCGTCTTCACGAGCAGCATGAGGTCGGCCGGCAGTTTGAGCCGGTGGCGGCCGACGACGTCCGCGATGTCGGCCCACACGCGCGCCATCGAGAGGTCCTGCAGGCGTGCACCCGCGTAGGCGTCCACCAGGTCGGCGGTGTCCTGTTCGAGTTCGCGCACGTCGGGCTCGACCAGCGGTTCGCTCAGCATCAGCACCAACCGCACCACCCGTGGGATGTCGCGCTGGCCGACGGCCGCCACCAGTCGGGCGAGACGGTCACGGCTGGCGCGTGGCAGGTGGCCGACGATGCCGAAGTCGAGCAGGCAGATGACGCTGCCTGGCTGCACGAGGATGTTGCCGGGGTGGGGGTCGGCGTGGAAGAGGCCGTCGTGGAGCACCTGCTGCAGGATCGCGTCGGCCCCGCGCCGTGCGACCAGTGCCGGATCGCTGCCCTGGAGCTTCAACCCCTCGAGATCGGACACCTTGACGCCCTCGAGGAAGTCGAGGGTGAGTACGGCCGCGCACGTGTGTGACCAATGGACGCGGGGCACGACGACGGTCTGGTTGCCGGCGAAGTTGGCGGCGAAGCGTTCGACGACGCGCGCCTCGCGCGTGAAGTCCTGTTCGCGCCGGATGCTGCGCGCGAACTGGCGCACCAGTTCCGAGGGCACGAACAGCTCGGCGTCGGCCCAGTGGCGTTCCGCCGATGCCGCCAGCGCCTGCAGGATGGCGAGGTCGCCCTCGATGACGTCGGCGATGCCTGGACGCCGCACCTTCACCGCCACCGTCTGGCCGGTCGGCAGGATGGCGCGATGCACCTGCGCGATCGAGGCCGACCCGATCGGGTCGGGATCGAACACCCGGAACAGCGACGCGATCGGCTGGCCGAGTTCCTGTTCCAGGACAGACTCGGCGGTGCCCGGAGGCAGTGGTGGCGCATCGTCCTGCAGGCGGGTCAGCTCTGCGATCAGCGTGGCAGGGAGCAGGTCCGAGCGGATGCTCAGGGCCTGTCCGAACTTGATGAACGTGGGCCCGAGTTCCTCGAGCGCCAGGCGGACGCGCAGCGCCCGTGCGTGCGCGTCGCCCGCGGCTGCTTCCACGACGTGGTCCGGCGCGCGCCAGCGGGCAGGGAGTCGCAGGTGCGCGACGAGATCGCCCAGGCCGTGGCGCGCGAACACGCGCAGGATGTCGCGTGTGCGGCGCACTTCCCGGGCGAGCAGCCGCGGACGAGTCATCGTCGCGACCTCAGCTCGGTGGCAGGCTGACGTTGAGCGTGGCGCTCTTGCCCTGCTCCACGAGGACCTCCCGCGAGAACGGCGCATGTCCCGCGAGGCTCACCGTCACCGTGTGGGAACCCGGGGCCACATAGGCTTCCACGTAGCCGGGCGCCGAGGTCACGCACTCGACACCATCGATCCGCACCGTGGCGGTGGCTGGCTTCACCTGCAGGACGATGGTCCCGAATCCCGCCACCACCGCCGGAGGCGTGTGCACCGGGCCTGTCAGGCGTGCCGGCGTGGATGGCACCGAGTAGGTGCCGTCGGGCGGCGCGGGCACGGGTGGGGCGAGCATCGGTGGCTCACTCGGCGCGCCAGGGGCCGTCGCGTGCATCGCGGCGTGCAGCGTCAGGTCGGAGCCGGGCTGCAGGTACAGGCGCCACCGCGTGGTCTCGTAGCCCTGCAAGAACAGCGTGATGTCGTGGCCGCCCGGCGTCAGCGGGAGTCGCTCGAAGAGTCCGTCGAAGTCCTCCACGATGCCGGCATAGAAGCCGTCCACGTAGACGGCGGCCTGTTCGGGTGTCGCCTTCACGCGGACCAGTGCGCGCATGTCGTAGAGGGGCGCATACCAGTACGGATACGCGACCCGTGGCCACCATGGGTACGGCCCGAAGAACGGGTCGTAGAAGTAGCCCCCGATGAAGACGACGGTGCCACGCGTCGTCGGCGGGTGTGGGGCGACGCGGAGCGGCGCGCCCGCCGGCGGCCGTGCCACGGGTGCGGGGCCCCCGCCGGGCCGGCCACCCGGGCGACCTTGCGCGGCGATCAGCCAGGGCAGGGCCGCAACCAGGACCAACGGGAACAGCAGGGAGGGCAGTGGGGAGCGTCTGGTCATGATGTGCCTCCCTTCTCGTCGCGGCCTGTCGCGTCGGAAGGGCCCGGCCCGCGCACGTCGAGGCGGAGCCGGCCGGTGGGGAATGCGCCCGGGGCCCGATGGCCCCGGGCGCGCGGGTTCACTGGATGCGCGTGCCGGCGCGGTTGGAGCCGGCGGCCCACACCGTGGACCCGGAGTCGCCATACGTCGAGAGCTCGATCACGATCTCGGCGGGCTGCGACCCGAGGCTGTCCACCATCACGCCGAAGCGACGACCGGCCAGCCCGGGGAACGTCACCTCGTCGATGGGCACGTCGATGCGGCTGCGGGCCGCGATGGGCACCGTCACGGTCAATGGCGTGCCACCCTCGGGCGCCACCGTCACCTCGACGGACCCAGGCGTGGTGGACGTGTTCTGGATCAGCAGGTAGTTGCTGACGAGTGCGCCTTCACCCGGACCCATGACGGCCCACCGTGCCCCGGCCACCGTGGCGCCGGCGTTGGCGTGCCCCTCGAGCCAGGTCGCGCTGGTCGGTCCAGGCCACCACATCGTGCGCTCGACCACGATCGGCACGCCATTGGTGCTTTCGACGATGGCCGAGATCGACGTGCTCGCGGGCAACTGCTGGTTCTGATCCACCCAGATTCCGGACCGGCTCATCGCCGGCACGACCTGCAGCGCCTCCACGGGCGTGCCGCTCGGCAGCAGGTACGTCACCCGCACCGCGGCGTCGGTGGCCGTCGGATTCAGAATCTCGATGAACGTGTCGAAGTACGTGCTCACCGCTCCCTCGGCGAGGAACCACTGCAGGGCCGGTTCGGGTACCGCTGCGGTGCTCGTGCCGGCGCCGAAGACGAGGCCACCCGTGTCGAGGTACATCGACCGCTCGACCACGACGGGGACCGACGCCGAGACGATGGCGGAGACGTCGGCCGCGGCCAGTTCGGCATCCTCCGTGTTGACCCACACGTCGAGGCGGCTGTGCGCGGCCACGGTGTAGGTCTTCACGATCGGCGGCAGCGGGGCCGGACGCAGGTAGGTGATCTCCACGTCGGCGGCCGTCCCACCCGGATTGCCAATCAGGTAGAACAGCTTGAAGCCGCTATGGGTCGCCCCCTCGGCCATGTACCAGGTCTTCGAGGCCTGTGCGGCGCCCTCGCTGGCGTGACTTCCGTAGCCGCTGGCGTCCCACGATGTGGACCGATCCACCGCCAGGGGCTGATCGGCCTCGACGATGGTGGCAAACGCGGTGTTCTCGAGCCCGGGCACGGTCGCGGCGTCAATCGAAGTGACCCCCAGGGGCGACAGCGTGAGATTGCGGCTGATGGTCGTGCCGGATGCGGTCAGGAAGCGGACCAGCACGTTGGCCGACGCGCTGCGACTCGCGTTCAGGATGCTGAGACGCGTGGTGAAGAAGCCACTCGCCACGCCCTCGGCGAAGTACCGCGAGCAGAGGCTCTTGGGATGCGAACCCGCGAGGTACTCCTCCTCGTTGGTCAGGCCGTCGCCGTCGGGATCGGCCGTCGCCGTGTCGGCGTCGATGGAGATGCCGTAGAGCGTCTCCCACGCATCGGGTAGCCCGTCACTGTCCACGTCGTTCGGATCGACCGGCTCCTCGGGTTCCCCTCCACCACCGCCGTTGCCACCGCCGCCACCACCACCACCGCCACCGCCGGACGCGGTCACCTGGATCTCCAGGATGCTCGTCGTCGGGCTCACCAGCACGGGTCGGTACGTGAACTCGTCGCCGAGGTCGGCCGGGTCCAGACCGGTCAGCATGACGTTGCGGGTCACCTGCATCGACTGCGCGCTGCCACCCTCTTCTTCGGCGGGCAGCGTGTACCTGGCGATGGGATCGAGCGTGAACGTCAGTCGCCACCACCCGGCCTTCTGCTCGACCGGCATGTCCCACTGTGGCAGCGTCCAGTTGAACCCGTAGACGATGCTGCCGCTGCCGTTCACCTCGGCTGCGTAGCCGCCAGGGCCGTCGTCTTCGAACGCGGCGGCAACCGAGCCCTCGAAGCGGGGCAGGCCGGGCACGACATCGCCCCCGGGGCCCGTGATCCGCTCGATGATGAGGCGCGGTGTCACGGCATACACGGTCCGGTAGGTGGAGTCGAACGCCTCACCCGACGTGCCCCACACCTCGTCGCGCTGCGCGCCGAACAACGACGTCATGCGATACGCGGTCAACGCGGTGGCCGCGTTCTGGTAGAGGACGGTCTCGACGCGGATCACCGAGCGAGTCGACCAGGTGCGCGCCAGCAGGTTGTCTCCCCAGTTGATGAACGCGGACTCGCCGCCCGGCAGGCCCGCGACCCACCCGGCACGCCAGGTGCTCTCGGTCATCTGCGGGTAGTACGTCACGTTCTCCTTGATGACGACTGTCGACGGATCGAAGTACGGCAGCGTCGGGTTGGTCTCGGTCGGGCGCGGCCTGAGCCCGGTGTCCGTGGCGACCGGCAGCCCCGTGATGCCGACGCCTTCGGCAAACACCACCGGAACGGAGAGGTTGTTCCCGAGTGTCTCTTCCTCGCCACCTCCACCGCCGCCCGGTGTGTGTCCGCCTCCGCCGCCTCCTCCCGGCGTGTGTCCCTGAGCGAAGGCCCAGGTCGCTGTGGCCAGTAGTGCCGCGAGCAGGATGAGCACGCGGAGTGAAGTACGAAGTGAACGTATGAAGGCCATCGACGCCTCCCTGGCGGCATTGCGCCGCACCCCCCTCTTGACGTCACGGGACGCTGCAAGTCGCGGGCCGTGCAGCGCTGCCGCTCCCGCGTAGGCGGCACGTCGATTGCTCCGACTGACTGTGTGTCGGATTCCCCGGCGCACCCGGAGGGCACCATGCTGGAGACCTTGCGGACGCTGATGCTGGTCGGGCTCGGAACGGCGGAGCTGACCGAAGCCCGCATCGAAGCCGCGTTGAAGGCGCTGGTCGAGCGCGGGGATCTCGCCGAGCGTGAAGCACGCACGCTGGCAGCGGAGTGGATCGAGCGGGTGCGCGTGCGACGAGACGAGTTCGAACGGCGGATGAACGACGAGATCGCCGCGGCCCTCGACCGCCAGGGTGTCGCACGGCTCAGCGAGTTGAGGGCGCTCGAAGCCAAGGTGGAACGGCTCGAGCGGAGACTGCGCGATGTGGCCTCACTCGGCGCGTGATGCCAATCGCACCGGGAGGTCCGGGGATTTCTCCGCAGTGGCGGGGAACTCCCCGCCCGCGCCTGGGCGCGTGCCATGCGCCCCGTCCGCCGTGCGCGTGTGACTCAGTCGCACGCGCCGGGGTAATGCACCGTCGCGCAATCCGGGCAGATGCCGTGGCTGAAGAGCAGGCGCGTCCGTGCCGCGAAATAGTCCTCGAAGTGTTCCCAGCCGCCGGTGTCGTTGCGGATGCTCTTGCAGTGCATGCAGATCGGGACGAGTGTCGAGGCCGACGTCCCCTGTCGGATCGCATCGTCCACATCGCGCACGGGATGCGGCGGCAGTATCGGTAGGCGCCTGCCGGCATCGACGTGCTCGGTCACGTCCATCAGGCTGGTGACGACGCTCCCCGAGACGCCGCGCGACGCGTGCCGGACGATCTCGACGTTGACCAGGAGCCAGGCGGGAGATCCGGCGTCGCGACGCACTCCGAGGAGCGTGTGATGAAGAGGCGACAGGCACAGGCCCACGAGCGCCAGGCGCTGGGCCGCCGCCACGGGCGTGCCGTCGGCCTGCACGATCGCCCACGAGCCGACGGGTGAGGCGCTGTCGTGGGCGTGCTGCAACTGCTCGCACGACAGGCCCGTCAGCGCGAGGGCTGCCGGATTGACGTCGAGAAGCACACCCGCGTGGTCGCGCACGATGACGCCTCCGGTGAGTGTGGCGATCACGGCGGCGTGGCGAGCTTCGCGCGCGCGCAGAGCACGGAGTTCCGCCGACCGGCGTGTGTGAGTGACGGTCATCGCGACGACGCCCAGGCTCGCGAGCGCGGCACACGACACCTCACCTGCCCGGACGGACTTGCCACCGTACACGAATCCGGTCACGAGCAGGCTGACGACCAGGGGCCACCACAGCCCCGACGTCGCACTCGAGGTCACCGAACGTCGGCGCGCACGTACATGCCAGTGCGGGTGACCGAGAGGAAGCCCGACGCCACCAGCGCATGCAGGATGCGGGTGGTCGTCGAATCGTCGAGTCCGAACAACCGGCGCGCCTGGTGGAGCGTCAGGCACAGCCCCGGCATCTCCGTGTAACTGGCGCGCACTTCGGCCAGGCTGTGCTCGGCCGTATGGACGTGGGTCGGTGGGCAGGCAATGGCCATCGACGGCTCCGCGAAGGCGAACAAGGACAAGCGAGTCTGGCCTGCCTCCTGCATGGAGGTCCATCGGGCAGGCCCCGACGAGCCATCGGGGAATGCCCGATGGAGGTTCCGCGTGGTCGACACCGAGATGCAGGCGCTTCGTGCGCGCTACGAGGTGCTGAGACGACGGTCGCAGCAGCTGCGGGAGACGACCCGCCACCTGCGGCGCCTCGCGTCGGATCTGACGCTGGCCGAGCAGCGGGCTCGCCAGCAGATTGCGCGCACGCTCCACGACCAGTTCCAGCAGATCCTCTTCGGAGCCACGCTGAAGCTGGACCGCCTGGCCCGACGCCTGGCAGCGGCCCCGGCGGCCGACCGTGAGCTCCTGGAGCGGGCGCGCAACGACGTCGAAGAGGCCATCGTGGCCGCGCGGTCGCTCGCCATCGAGCTCTGCCCGCCCGCGCTTCAGGAGCAGCCGCTGCCGGCGGCCCTGGCCTGGCTGGCCGACTGGATGAACCAGAAGTACGGCCTGCTCGTGGAACTGCACGTGGACCCCGGCGTGCCGGTCGAGTCGCACGGCACGCGTGTCCTGCTGTTCGAATCCGTGCGTGAGCTCCTGTTCAACGTGGTGAAGCACGCGCGCGTCGACACGGCCCGAGTGCAACTGACGACCACGGGCGACGGGGCGATGCGCATCGTCGTGGCAGACGAGGGAGCCGGGTTCGATCCGGCGGCCGTGGCGCGTCGCGAGACGACATCCGGTCCGGGCTGGGGGCTGTTCAGCATCCGGGAGCGCCTGGGTATGCTCGGCGGGGAGTTCGCCATCGACAGTGCGCCCGGGCGGGGCACGACGTTCACGCTCACGGTGCCGCGGCAGCCCTCGCCGGACGAATGCGACGAGGCCGACGACTCGACGGCCGGGCTGATGGGAGGGGTGGGGCAGGAGCCGCTTCGGGTGGTCATCGCCGATGACCACGGCCTGGTGCGAGACGGCCTGCGCGAACTCTTCGAGGAGCACGTCGAACTGGAGGTCGTGGGTGAGGCCGCCGATGGGGCGGCCGCCGTGGCGCTGGCCCTTTCGCTTCGGCCCGACGTGGTCGTGATGGACGTGTCGATGCCGCACATGGACGGCATCGAGGCGACGCGCCGCATTCGCGCACAACTGCCCGACGTGCAGGTGTTCGGCCTGTCCACTCAGGAGCAGACCGACAGCCTGCATGCCATCGAGCAGGCAGGTGCGGCCGGTTACTTCACCAAGGGCGACCAGGCCCAGCGCCTCGTGGATCGCCTGATCGCGTTGCACGTGCGCCGAGGCGAGGGGCGGCAGTCGTGATGCGCGCAACTGGAGTGCCAAAACGTCCCGTCCGCGTGCTCGTGGTGGACGACCATCCGATCGTCCGCAAGGGATTGATCGATCTCATTCGCGAGGAACCCGGACTCGAGGTCAGCGGCGAGGCCGGCAGCCAGGCCGAGGCCATCGCGAAGGTGGTCGACACGCGGCCCGACGTCGCCATCGTGGATCTCTCGCTGGGGCTCGAGAGCGGGCTCGACCTGGTCGGCACGCTGCGCGACCTGCATCCCACCGTCCACGTGCTCGTGTTGTCGGGGCACGACGAGCGGCTGTACGCCGATCGCGCGCTCGCGGCCGGGGCGCTCGGCTACATCATGAAGGACCGCGCGGCGTCGGACCTGCTCACGGCGATCCGACGCGTGGCGATGGCGCGACCCTACGTCAGCGAGGAAACGGCCGACAGGATCCTGTCGGCCGCGGGCACGCGGGCCAGCGCGCGCGTGCCGAGCCCGATCGCGCGCCTGTCGGATCGGGAGCGTCACGTCATGGCCCTCGTCGGGCGGGGCCGGTCCACGCGCGAGATCGCCACGCAGCTGGGGCTGTCGGTCAAGACGGTGGAGTCGCACCTGGCCCACATCAAGGAGAAGCTGGGTTTGAGCTCCGGTCGCGAGCTGACGCGCCTGGCCGTGTCGCTGACCGAGCAGCGGACGTTGTAGCCCCGCGTGTCGCGGATCTCCGCATGCGCGGCATGCGCGGCCGTCGAAACTGGCAGTCGACTTGCTTCAGGGGGACACGGCAGCGAGGAGGTCGTGATGCGGTTCAGCAACAGGGACGAAGCGGCCAGGCAACTCGCAGACGCGCTGCAGTCGTGGCGTGGGCAGCATGTCCTCGTGCTTGGCGTTCCGCGCGGAGGGGTGCCGATGGCCGCGACCGTGGCCGCTGCACTCGAGGGCGACCTCGACGTCGTGCTCGTGCGCAAGCTGCGAGCGCCACATTTCGCGGAGGTCGCGATCGGCGCGGTAGACGAGCACGATCGCGTGCTGTACTCGACCACCATGCACCTGCCCGATGGCTACCTGCGGGAGGAAATCCGCACGCAGCGCGAGATCCTCCGCAGGCGTCGCGACGCCTACCGGCAGGTGCTGCCGCCCGCAGACCCGGCCGGACGTGTCGTGATCATCGTGGACGATGGGATTGCGACCGGCGCGTCGATGCGCTGCGCGGTGCAGGCCGTGCGGTCCTACGAGCCACGGCGCATCGTCGTCGCGACCCCCGTGGCCCATCCGGACGCCGTGCGAGCGGTCGAGGCCGAGGCCGACGAGGTCGTGTGTCTGGCCGCGCCCGAGAGCTTCCAGGCCGTGGGTCAGTACTACGACGACTTCTCGGAGGTGGACGACGACGCCGTGCTCGACGTGCTGGCGCACGCGGCCCGTGCGACACACCACCAGGCGTGATCGGAGTCGGGCGTGACCGTCCATCAGGCGTCGGTCGAGGCCGCGCTGGCAAGCCTGCGCAGTTCGCCAGACGGCCTGTCGCACGCGGAGGCCGCGCGTCGGTTCGCGGCCTTCGGGCCCAACCACCTGGAGCCGGCGCCGCGCACCCCGGTCGCCGTGCAGTGCGCCCGCGAGTTCACCCACGTGTTCGCGCTCGTGCTCTGGGTGGCGGCCGGCCTCGCCCTGCTCGCCGACATGGCCGACCCCGGTCATGGCATGCGCACCCTGGCGGTGGCCATCGTCGCCGTCATCCTGGTGAACGGCCTCTTCTCGTTCTGGCAGGTGTATCGCGCCGAGGAGGCGTTTCGCGCACTTCAGCAACTGTTGCCGCGGGATGTGACGGTCATTCGCGAAGGGCACGCCGCGCGCATGTCCGCCGAGAGCCTCGTGCCGGGCGACGTGGTGTGCGTCGAGGCCGGCGACACCATCCCCGCGGACGGCCGGGTGATCGAAGCGTTCGGCCTGCGCATCGACACGAGCACCGTGACCGGGGAGTCGCATCCGGTGGCCAGGGACGCCAGTCCCGACGTCGAGGAGGGCCTGCTGCGCAGTCGCAACGCCCTGCTCGCGGGCACGGCGGTCGTCTCCGGGGCGGCCCGCGCCGTGGTCATCGCGACCGGCATGCGCACGGAGTTCGGCCGCATCGCGGCACTCGCCCAGTCGATGCCGGAGGCACCGTCGTCGCTGCAGCGGGAGATTGCCGGTCTCAGCCGCATCATCACGGTGCTCGCGGTCGCGGCGGGGCTCGGCGTGTTCCTCATCGGGGAATGGCTCGGGCTGTCGCGATGGGCCAACCTCGTGTTCGCCGTCGGCATCATCGTGGCCAACGTGCCCGAGGGTCTGCTACCGACCCTCACGCTGGCACTGGCCATGGCTTCGCGTCGGATGGCGACATGCCACGTGCTGGTCCGCCGCCTCGCGGGCGTCGAGACGCTGGGCGCCGCTTCGGTCATCTGCACCGACAAGACGGGCACGCTCACCGAGAACCGCATGGCCGTGCGTCGCGTCTGGGTCCTCGGCCAGGCGTTCGACGACGGCTCCTGGACGGCGGCCGAACACATCGGCGTACGCCGACTGCTGGAGGGCACACGGCACTGCCATGACCTGAAGCGCACCGCGTCAGACGAGACAGGGGCGCGCTGGATTGGCGATCCGATGGAGATCGCACTCGTGAGCCTGGTGGCCTCGGGCCACGCCGGACCTGCGCCCAAGATCGACGAGATCCCGTTCGACTCCGCCCGCAAGCGCCTCGTCACGGCACATCGGATCGGCAGCGGCGTGGCCGTGTACGCCAAGGGCGCGCTCGAGACCATCCTGCCCACCTGCCGTTTCGTCTCGGAGGGCGATGCCGCGCGGCCCCTGACGGAGACCGATGCGATCGCCATGGAAGACGCGCAGGCGGCGATGGCCGCGCGTGGACTGCGGGTCCTGGCGTTTGCGCATCGCGAGCTCGCCGACGTGCCTCCGCACGACACCCTCGAGACCGACATGGTGCTGGATGGGCTGGTGGGCCTCGAAGATCCGCCACGGCCCGAGGTCGCCGCCGCCATCGCGCGCTGCCGCACCGCAGGCATCCGGGTGGTGATGGTGACGGGTGACCATCCCGGCACGGCGGTGGCCGTGGGGCGGGAGATCGGTCTCTATGGTGTCGACCCGCCGCTCGTGATCACGGGCGACCGCCTCGAGCGCCTGTCGGACGCAGAGCTCTGGGCTGCGGTCGAAGCTCCCGATGTCGCGTTCGCACGCGTGGGCCCCGCCCAGAAGCTGCGCATCGTGCGCACGCTCCAGCGCCACGGCGCCATCGTCGCGGCCACCGGCGACGGGGTGAACGATGCGCCGGCCCTGCGTGCCGCCGACATCGGCATTGCCATGGGCGCAACCGGCACCGATGTGGCACGACAGGCCGCCGACATGGTGCTGCTCGACGACAACTTCGCGAGCATCATCGGGGCGATCGAGCAGGGGCGGGCGGTCTACGACAACATCGGGAAGTTCCTGACGTACATCCTGACCTCCAACGTGCCGGAACTGGTGCCGTACCTCGCGTTCGCCTTTCTCGGCTGGCCGCTGGCGCTGACGATTCCGCAGATTCTCGCCGTGGATCTCGGCACCGATCTCCTGCCAGCCCTTGGCCTGGGCGCCGAGCCGGCCGAGCCTGGCGTGATGGCGCGTCCCCCGAGACGCCGCGAGGATCGCGTGATCACGCCCCGGCTCCTGTTCAGGGCGTACGTGGTGCTCGGCGGGTTCGAAGCTGCCGCCGCCATGACGACCTTCGCGGTCGTGTTGCCGGTCGCCGGTTACGTGGCCGCGACGACGGCGTGCCTGGCCGCCATCGTGGTGATGCAGATGGCCAACGTGGTCGCCTGTCGCAGCGCGACGTCGCCCCTGACGGTGCGCTGGCGCCGGCTGAACGCGCTGATCGTGGCGGGTGTGGTCGCGGAGGGCGTGCTGATGGTGGCGATTGCCGACACGGCACTCGGTCAGCAGCTGTTCGGGACCGCGCCATTCCCCGCGTTCGCGTGGCTCGTGCCGCTCCCCTTCGCCGCGGCGATGCTGGTGGCCGATCAGGTGCGCCTGCGGCTGGTCGGTTGACTCAGCCGGCGGCCGACGACGACACCCTATCGGGCTGCGAAGGCTGGTCGCGGACCAGTGCCAGCGCTCGCGCCAGCAGCGTCTGCGCCGACGCACTTGCGTCGAGTCGATGCCACGTGATCGGTCCGGTGTCCTGTGTCAGTTGCACCGCCACGACGGCAGCGTCGGCGTCCGACGCGTCGCCGTGCCTCGAGCCGACGCGGTCGATGAGCAGGTCGCCGGGGGCGTCGAGCCACATGCCGACCAACGCCACGCCGGCGCGCCGGGCGGCGGCCGCAAGGGCATCGCGGTCCTCCGGGCGGCCGAAGACCGCATCGGCGATGACGGTCTGGCCGGCCTCGACCACGGCGGCCGCGCGCGCGCACAGCGTGTCGTAGACGCGGCGTGACTCGTCCGGCGTGTAGGCCTCGGGACCGAGGCGAGCCGAGGCGGCAACGCCATGCAGCTGCTTGCGGATCTCGTCGCTGCGCACGACCACCGCGCCGGGCGCCGCGCCGGCGGCTGGCGCGAGTGCCTGCGCGAGCGTGGACTTGCCGGTGCCCGAGCGTCCTCCGATCGCGATCAGCCGCGGCGCCGGCGGGCGCAGGAAGCGGGTCGCGAGCGCGAGGTACTCACGAGCGAGCTCCTCGAGGGCCTGGCGTCGGGTGGCATCGGGCTGGAGCGACGCGGCCGTGGCGCTGGTCTTGGCCCTGATGGCCGCACGACACGACAGGAACAGCGGCAGCAGCGGAAGGCCGTCGACGTCGTTCGTCTCGAGCAGGTACGCGTTCCACAGGACGTTGGCATGTCGCGTGAGGCCTCGTCGCCAGAGGTCCATCAGCAGGAACGCGAGGTCGTACAACACGTCGATGCACGACAACTCGTCGTTGAACTCGATGCCGTCGAACAGCGTGGGAACCCCGTCGAGCAGGACGATGTTGCGGAGGTGCAGATCGCCATGGCACACGCGGACCAGCCCGCGGTCGCGCCTCGCGTCGAGCCTGGAGGCGAGCCGGGCGATGCACGCGAGGGAGTCGGTCGTGAGCTGCGCGCAGGCCTCGGGGTCGAGCATGCCGGCGCCCTGTTCGGCGAACCCGCGTGCGTTGCCTTCGACGACCCATCGCATCCCCGCGGCGCCACCGTGGTCGGCGCGTTGCAGCGCGATGGCGTGCAGGTGCGCAATCGCGCGAGCCAGCGGCGGCATGAGATCGAGATCGAGGTCGCCGCGCGCCGCCATGCGGTCGAGCAGGTCCGCCTGGTCGAAGCGGCGCATCGAGAGCACCCAGTCGACGACGTCGCCGCGGCCGGCGAGGGCCAGCCGCCCGTCCTCCTCGCGGGTGATGGGCACGATGGCCCGGTAGATGCGGGGCGCCGTGCGGCGGTTCAGGCGCAACTCGGCCTCACACATGCGTCGGCGCTGCGAGGAGGTGGAGAAGTCCAGGTAGTCGTAGCGAACGGCCCGCTTGAGTTTGAGGGCACGACCACCGCCCAGGAACACCAACGAGGCATGTGTCTCGAGGCGCTCCACGTCTGCGCCGCCGTGAGCAGCGGGTGACGACAGGAACGACACGACCTCCGTCTGGTCTTCAGTCACCATCGCCGTGCCCACCTCCGGTTCCCGGGCTCCACCACAGGAGCTGCAGCAAGCGTCGTGCCGCTGGTGATGAGCCGTCTCGCGGGCGCAGGGTCGCCGCGCGGGCACCGATAGCGAAGGATGTCGCGCGCGGCCGGGATTTTCGCCGACGTCCGGGGGGCGGCGCGGGCGGTATGATGGCGCATCGTGTCGAGCGTGTCGGATTCCCTCGGTCAGCCGCTGCCGTATCGGGAGAACCGCTTCCGGCGGATCTTCCTGCTGCTGTTCGTCCTGACGATCACCGTGGTGTTCCTCGGGATGATCCGCAGCTTCCTGATGACCATCCTGCTCGCGGCGATCTTCGCGGGGCTCGGCCACCCGCTCTTCCGGCGTCTCGTCGTCCTGTTCGGCGGTCGTCGCCCGCTCGCGGCACTCACCACGTTGCTGGTCGGCCTCCTCACGCTGGCCGTGCCGCTCGGCGTCGTGGTTGCCATGGTGACGGCCGAGGCGATCCGGCTCAGTGCGAACGTGCGCCCGTGGGTCGAGCAGCTGGCGCGTCAGCCGATGGCCTTCGGGACCTGGCTCGAACGGGTGCCGTTCGCCGACCAGTTGGCCCCGTATCGCGAGACCCTGCTCATGAAGGCGGGCGAGTGGGCCAGTGGCGCGGGCGGGTTCATCGTGGCGTCGTTGTCGAGCACGACGGTGGGCACCGTGCAGGCCCTGTTCAACCTCGTGATCCTGGCCTACACGATGTTCTTCCTGTTGCTCGACGGACCCGAGTTGCTGCAGAACATCCGCCGATTCCTGCCGCTGCGCGAGGGCGAGCGGGACCTGCTGCTCGACAAGTTCGTGTCGGTCACGCGGGCCACGCTGAAGGGCACGCTCGTCATCGGGTGCATCCAGGGCACCCTCTCGGGCCTCGCGTTCTGGGCGTTCGGCATCGATCACGCGTTCTTCTGGGGCGCGATCATGGTGGTGCTGTCGGTCGTGCCGCTGCTCGGGGGCGCGCTCGTGTGGGTGCCGGCGGCGATCATCCTCGCCCTCATGGGGCAGTGGGGGAAGGCCGCCATCCTCGCGGCGTTCTGCAGCCTCGTGGTGGGGTCGGTCGACAACGTCCTGCGCCCGCGCCTCGTGGGGCGCGACACGCAGATGCACGACCTGATGATCCTGTTCTCGACTCTGGGCGGCATTCTCGTCTTCGGCGCCATCGGGTTCATCATCGGGCCGATCATCGCGGCGCTGTTCCAGTCGGCGTGGGAACTGTTCGGGCTCGCCTACGACGATCTGCTCCCGTCGGCCGCGCCGGATGGCCAGCGGGTCGCGGCGGTCGCCGTCGTCGCCGAAGCGCCGTCCCCACCGACGGTGGATCCCTCGCCCTGAGTCGTGCACCGGGCCGCCCGCGAGTGACCAACCCAGTGAGTCGTGGGCTCGTGGCTGACGTCTCGTCGAATTGAGGGTGCCGTTGCACGGCCGACACGCCCGCCGTGCACACTGCTCCTGCGTCGCACCCGGGGTATCGCCGGGCCGACGTTGACGATAGAGCAGGGACTCCGGCAGAACGGGGTCCCTTTTTTTCGGACGCCGGCCTCGAGGCACAGGGCTCCCGCCGCGTAGGCGCGCGACGGTCCCGCGGCCGCGGGGCGGGTGCGCTACCCGCTACCCGTTACCCGCTACCCGGCTCTCAATCGGTCACGTAGCTGAACACCTTGTGGCGGCCGCCGGCCTCGACCATCGAACCGAACACCTTGATGCGCTCGATGGTGCCGTCGGGCGCGGCGACGACGAGCACCGACTCCCGGCGCACGGTGACCTCGCCGTAGACGGACGTCTCGCCGTCGAACCGCACCTCACGCAGCGTGTACGTCTGCCCGCCGTGACGGCCCAGCGTGCCGGCGAGCGAGAGATCGCTCTGCTGCTTCAGGCGACCCCAGACGAACGACAGGGGGGTGTTGCGCTCCGGGCGGCTGGCGGGCAGGTGCGGCCAGACGTACGCCTCGAACTCGTCGTGCGTGAGTGCGAGCTGCTCGAGGCCCGCACGGTCGCTGCGCGCGAGCCGGACGAGGACCTCGCGGGCGAGGGCGTCGGGCGACTCGAACGTGTGCGCGAGCGGCGCAATCGCACGGCCGCAGCCGGCACTCGTGAGGAGGCCGGCCAGGACGAGGAGCAGGCCCGTCCATGACGGGCGGGCCTGCGGGCGGCGGGTCGGCACGGCCTAGCGTAGCGCGAAGTCGGTCCAGCCGCGGGTCCAGTCCTGTTCCGGATCCGGGCTGAAGGCGCCGATGAACGTGGTCACCTCGAAGAAGCCATCGTTGGGCGGTGTCGCCGGCGCGAGCTGGCCGCTGGCCAGCGAGCCAGGCGCTGGCCGGAAGTTCGGCGTCGTCAGGTTGAAGGGGTCGATGAGTCCGGGGTCGGCGACGCGGACGGTCGGGTCGGCCACGAACGGCAGGGTGCCCGACGTGAACTGCTCGCCATTCCGGTCGACGCCGTTGCCGAAGAAGATCGAGTGCCGCACGGTGAGAGCCCCGGCCTGCGCCTGCGCCTGCGACGCACTCCCGTTGATGTCGAGGCCCCAGCTCTTGAAGCCCATGACGACGGTGTTGCGGATGGTGGCCGCCGTGCCGCGGCGCAGCAGGATGCCGACGTTGCTCTCGTTGCCGAACGTCCGCGTCGGATCGCCGATGAGCGTCATGTTGTAGATCGTCGGGTTCGCGCGGGGCAGCAGGTTGTTGTTGATGTCGTTGTTGTCGGCCTCGATGCCCATGTCGGCGTCGTCGCCGCGCTGCTGCACGACCAGGTACTGCACGCGGCCCGTCCAGCCGAACGTCCAGTCGAGGCTGTCGTCGCGGATGGCGTTGAGGACGATGTGCCTGGCGTCGACCGTGCCGCCGAAGAACTCGACGCCGTCGTCACGGTTCATCTTCACCTGCACGTAGTCCACCTGCGTGCCGCGGCCGACACCCTGGAACGCGATCCCGTTGAGCTCGTTGTCGGGGCTGAACTCGATGCCGGCGAACTCGACGCGCACGTACCGCAGGATGCCGCTGTCGTCCTCCGGGTCGTCGCCGCCGTACTCGCCGGTGTCGCCCTCGCCGATGGCGATGCCGCCGGGCACGTTGAGCGGCGCGCGGCCGTTGATGATGAGGCCGCCCCAGTCGCCGCGGTTGCGGTTGCCGACGGGCTGGTCCGATGTGAAGACGACCGGCTGCGCGGCCGTGCCCAGCGCGTTCAGCTTGCCGCCCCGCTCGACGACCAGTGTGCCGAGCGTGGCCAGTTCGCCAGCCACCGTCGTGCCGGCCTGCACGTTGAGCACGCCGCCGTCGCCGACGAACACCGCACCGCGCAGCACGTAGTAGTGGTCGTTGGTGAGGTTCAGCGTGGTGGTGAGCCGCCCCTGGATGATGCGGATCGGCTTGTCCACACCGGGCACCGTGTAGGCCGGCCCGATGACGGTCTGCCCCTGCAGGGACGCGTGGTGCGTGAGCGCGAGGCCGGCGATGCCGGCGACGAGCGCAATGGTGCGGAAGCCGCGGGTGATGGAGACCATGCGAGTCATGAGCTAGAAGGCCGAGAAGCTGAAGTTCACCGAGAACGTGCGCCCGAGGACGTAGAAGCGCTGGCGCAGGTCGCCCTGCGTGAACTCGTAGGCGTCGTTGGTGAGGTTGTCGCCGCTCAGGCGCAGCGTGAGCCGCTTGAAGAGCCGCTGCGAGTAGACGAGGTCCACCTGGTTGCGCCCTTCCTGGATGATGTCGGGCAGGCCCGACGCCCCGACGTCGGTGATACGGTCGCCGACGAAGTTCCACAGCAGGCGGATGGAGGACGAAGCGCCGAACCGGCCCTCCGCCATCACGTTGAACAGGTTGTTGGACTGCCCGGCCAGCGGCCGCTCGAGCGAGGTCTGCACCTGCGCCGCCTGCGGCGTGAGCGTGACGCTCGAGTCGATGTAGGAGTAGTTGGCGCCCACGAAGAACCAGTCGGCCAGGCGCTTGCGGGCCTCGAGCTCGATGCCGACGTTGCGCGCACTGTCGGCGTTGGTATACGACGTGCGGATGTTGGCGGTGGGCTCGAGCACACGCTCGATCGGGTTGTCGAAGTTCTTGTAGAAGAAGCTGACCGCCAGCACCTCCTCGGCGCGCGGGAAGATCTCGTAGCGCACGTCGAAGTTCTGGATCAGCGCCTGCTGCAGGTTGGGGTTGCCGACGCTGGCGCGCCCGCCCACGACGTCGGTGAACTCGAAGGGGGCGAGCTCACGGAACTCGGGGCGGTTGGCCGTCTGGCTGAAGCCGATGCGGAAGTTGGCCGACGGCGTCGTGGCGTACACGAAGTTCACCGACGGAAACAGGTTCGTCTCGTCGAGGCGGGCAGCGATGACCTGCGGGTCGAACGAGAGGCTGAAGAGGTCCCGGGTGTTGACCTCCTGCTGGAAGTCTTCCACGCGCAGGCCGGCGATGAGCCGGGCCTTCGAGCTCATCGCGACGTCGACCAGGCCATAGCCCGCCGCCACCTGCTGCGACGCATCGTAGAAGTCGGTCGTGCGGGTCTCTTCCTTGAGCTCGAAGCGGCTCGGGCTGATGTTGTCGGGCGTGAACAGGGTCTCGGGCGCGGCCGTGAGGTTCAGCCCCGTCAGGTTGAGCGGCACCAGGCGGAAGCGTCGCGACTGGAAGTCGCGTGTGCGGTCGGTGAACGCCGCACCCACCTTGAACTGCAGGGGCCGGCCGGCCACCGAGCGAAGCGTCGACCAGTTGATCTGCCCGTCCACCGTCTCGTCGTCGAGCCGGTTGAACATGCGGAAGCCGCTCTGCGAGAGGTCGGCGAACTCGTACGCGCTGGCCGGGTTGATGGCCTGGTAGATGGTCTCGCGCAGGTCGGGTTCGTCGCGGTTGCCGCGGCCGTAGCCCACACGCCAGTCGATGCGGCTGTTGCCGAGGCTGGTGAAGAAGTGGTCGCCCGAGAGGTTGCTGCTGCTGATGCGCTCCTCGATCCAGAACAGGCGCTGGGCCTGCTGGAACCGGCCGGCCTCGCCGTTGAAGCCCCGGTAGCGGCGCGCTTCGTCCTCACCGGTGTTGGACAGGAAGTTGTCGAGCGAGATGCGCTGCGTCGGCGTGAACTGGTAGGCGAGGTTGGCCACCACGCCCATGTTGGCGCGCGTGGTGGAGTAGTCGAAGTCGTAGTCGACGAAGTTCTCGAGCTGGTCGTCCTGGCCGATCACGTAGGTGATCTGCTTGTCCTCGTAGTACAGCTCCTTGTAGTTCTGCGAGAAGCTGGCGACGACGCCGAGGTTGCCGAAGCGGTTGCCGAACACCGCGTCGAAGCTCTGGTTCGGATCGCCGGTCGCCGGCACGGCCGACCAGGTGTTGGCAAACGACTCGCCGAACGTCTCGAGCTGCGCCTGGGTGAAGCCGACGTCGGGCGTGAACCGTCCTGCGCCGCGGATGACGCGGGCATTGGGAATGATGGCGGGCAGCGCGCGGTCGCCCTTGCCGAAGCCCAGGTAGTCGTTGCCGCCGCTGCGGTAACTGAAGACGTCCCTGCCAGTGGTCTGGCTGTTGAGACCGAGGCCGACGCCCACGTCGAACACCGGCCGCGACGGGAACTTCAGCGGCTCGATCTGGACCAGGCCGCCCGCGAACTCCGCACTCTGATCCGGTGAGTAGGTCTTGGCGACCTTGACGTTGTCGACCAGCCCCGCGGGGAAGAGGTCGAGCGACACGACCCGCCGCTCGGGCTCGGTGGTCGGCAACTGGACGCCGCCGAGGGTGGTGCTGCTGTAGCGCTCACCGAGACCGCGCACGAAGACGTAGCCGTCGCCCACCACGGAGAGTCCCGTCACGCGCGACAACCCCGCCGCAGCGTTGTTGTCGTTGTTGGCCTTCATCTCCTGCGAGCCGATGTTGTCGGACACGACAGCCGAGCGCTTGCGCTCGAGCAGCTGCGCCTCGGCGGTGGACGAGTTGGCGTCGGTGACGTCGGCCTGCACCGTGACCTCTTCGGCGAAGCCGGCCATCGACAGGCCGACGTCGGCGGTCACCGGCACACCCTGCTCGGCGGTCACCGGCACACCCTGCTCGGCGGTCACTGCCACCGTCCGGTCCTGGTAACCCGCCATCGCCACCTTGAGCGAGAGGGGGCCGGGCGCCACGTCGAGGACATAGCGTCCGTCGACGTCCGTGTAGACCACCTGGCCGGTGCCCACCACCTCGACGGGCACTCCCGGCAGCGGGATGGCGTTCTGCTGGTCGAGCACACGCCCGGTCACGCGGATCTTCGCGGTGGACTGGGCACGGGCTGGCGACGGCCCGAGGGCGGGCACACCCACCGCCAGGGCAAGGGCGGCGATCCAGGCCCAGCGGGCCACGGGACGCAACGTCATGGAGTTCCTCACAGGGGAAAGACAGCGCGGTCGACCGTGGGCACGATGCCGGCGGTCCGACCGACACGTCAGCGTAGAAACGCGGTGTGACTCGGCAGGTACGGGCCGGTTTCGGGGGAGTTAAATGCGTGTTCCGTCGCCGTTTCGCCCCGTCTGGTACCATCGCGGCCGGTGTGCGGCATCGCGGGGGTCTACAGTCGGGACGGTGCGCCGGTCGATCCCGCGTGGCTGCGGGAGATGGCGCAGACGCTCTGCCATCGCGGTCCTGACGCCGACGGCCTCTGGACCGAACCGGGCATCGGGCTCGCACACCGGCGCCTGAGCGTCATCGACGTCTCGGAGGCGGGTCGCCAGCCGATCGGCACCGAGGACGGCGGCATCCAGGTCTGCTTCAACGGCGAGATCTTCAACTTCGAGGAGATCCGGCGCGACCTCGTCGCCCGGGGGCACCGGTTCGTGTCGCGGACCGACTCGGAAGTGATCGCGCACGCATGGGAGCAGTGGGGCCCGGCCGCGGTCGCGCGCTTCAACGGCATGTTCGCGTTTGCCGTCTGGGAGCGCGCCACGCGACGCCTCTGGCTCGTGCGCGATCGCCTCGGCGTCAAGCCGCTCTATCACACGGCGCAGGACGGCCGCCTCGTCTTCGGATCCGAGCTCAAGGCGCTGTGGGTCGTGCCCGGCCTGTCGCGCGCGCTCGACCCCGTGGCGCTCGACGCGTATCTCGCCCTGAACTATGTGCCGGGCCCGCGCACCATCTGGGAGGGTGTCGAGCAACTGCCGCCCGGTCACCTTCTCTGCGCCAGCGCCGAGGGCGTGACCATCGAGCCGTATTGGGACGTCCGGTTCGGCCGCGACCCCTACACCGATCGGTCGCGCGCGATCGAGGACATTCGCGCCCTCTGTGACGATGCCGTGCGGCTACGCCTGGTGTCGGACGTGCCGCTCGGCGCCTTCCTGAGCGGCGGGCTCGACTCGACGGCCGTCGTGCACTTCATGCGGCCTCGGCACGCCGGACCGCTGCACACCTTCAGCGTCCGGTTCGAGGAGGCGTCGTTCGACGAGGGACCGTTTGCCGCGCACGTGGCGAGGGCCTACGACCTCACGCATCACGAGGTCACGTGTGGTGCTGCCGACGTGCCGGCCTGCCTCGACCGCATCGTGTGGCACGCCGACGCCCCGGTGGCCGACATCTCGATGGTGCCGATGTACCGGCTCGCGGAGGCGACCCGGCGCGAGGTGACCGTCGTGCTCTCGGGCGACGGGGGCGACGAGGTGTTCGGCGGCTACGCGCTCTACCACGCCGATCGGATGGCGACGGTCTGGCGGGCGCTGCCGCGGTGGTTCCGCGAACGTGTGGTGCGGCCGGCCGTGGAGGCGCTGCCGACCTCGACGGGCAAGATGAGCCTCGACTACGCGCTCCGACAGTTCGTGGCCGGCGCCGGCGAGGCGCCGGAGAAGGCGCACTACCATTGGCGGACGATCTGCGCCGTCGATGAGCGGGCACGGCTGCTGCAACCCGACGTGTACCGGGCGGCAACGCGCGAGCACGCCCCCGAGGCGCCGTTCCTCGCGGCCTACCTGGCTTCGGGGGCGCCCGACTGGCTCGATCGCCTGTTCTATGTGGACGTCAAGACCTTCCTGGCCGACTCGATCCTGCCCAAGGTCGATCGACTGACGATGGCTTTCGGCCTCGAGGCCCGCACCCCGTGGCTGGACTACCGCCTGGTGGAACTCGGCGCCCGGATTCCATCGGCGTGGAAGCTCCGTGGTCGCGACACGAAGGTGATCTTCAAGGAGGCCATGCGCGGCCTCGTGCCCGACCGGATCGTCGGACGGACGAAGGCGGGCTTCCACGCGCCGCTGGCCTCATGGTTCCGCGGACCTCTGCGCCCGCTCCTGCGTGAGACACTCTCGGCCGGGTCGCTGCGCGTGCTGCCCGAACTGCAGGCCGCGCCCGTCGCCGACATGGTGGATGCGCACGTGAGCGGCCGCGCCAATCACGCGTACAAGCTGTGGGGGCTCGTCACGCTGGTACGCTGGGCCCACGCCTGGCGACGCTGACCTGCATGGAACCCGTCTCGATCCTCGTCCCGGTCTTCAACGAAGAGGGCGCGATTGCCTCGACGCTCGCGGCCATCCACGCGACGATGCGGGCGACGGGTCGCGCCTACGACGTGCTGGTCGTGGACGACGGGTCCACCGATGGGACGGCAGCCGCGCTGGCGGCCACGGAGGTCCGCGTCGTGCGGCACCGCGCCAATCGCGGGTATGGGGCGGCCCTGAAGACCGGGTTGCGCGCCACCGGCCACCCCTTGATCGCCATCCTCGATGCCGATGGCACGTACCCGATCGACCGACTGCCCGAACTGCTGGCGGCCGCCGCGGAGGCCGACATGGTGGTGGGCGCGCGCACGGGCGCCAGCGTGCACGTCCCGGCCCTGCGTCGGCCCGTGAAGTGGCTGCTCACGCGTGCCGCCAACGTGCTCAGCGGCCATCGCATCCCGGACCTCAACTCCGGCCTGCGCGTGTTCCGCCGCGATCTCGCCATGCGGTTCTTCGGGCTCTACCCCGACGGCTTCTCGTTCACGTCCACCATCACGCTGGCGTCGCACATCAACGGCTATCGCGTGATCTACGTGCCCATCGACTACTACCGGCGGACGGGCGCCTCGTCGATTCGGCCGGTGCGCGACACGCTGAACTTCTTCCTGCTCATCGTCCGGATGGTGGTGACCTTCAGGCCGCTCAACGTCTTCCTGCCGACGGCGGCTGCGTTGCTCGTGCTGGGGATCGTCAAGGCCGCGCTCGACTTCTCGCGCACCAGCGCCTTCGGCACGGCGTCGGCCATCCTCATCCTGGCAGCCCTCCAGATCGCACTCATGGGCCTGCTGGCCGACCTGGTGACCCGGCGCACGAACCTGTAGGCGCCGAGCTTCAGCGCGACGCGCGGGCGCCTCCGTCGCGGTGTCGCCGCCGGACTCGTCCGACTGCCGTCCGATCGCGCCGGCCGAGTCTGCCGCCTACGCCTGGGTGCGGGGGAGCGTGATCGTGAACTGCGCACCGCCCTCCGGGCGGTTGGTCGCGCTCACCAGGCCGCCGTGCAGTTCCACCAGGTGGCGCACGATGGAGAGCCCGAGGCCCGTGCCGCCCGACTCGCGGGCGCGCGCCTTGTCGACTCGATAGAACCGCTCGAAGATGCGAGGCAGGTCCGCATCCGGGATGCCCGGGCCCGTGTCGGCGACCGTCAGGCGGACGTGCGTGCCATCGCCCGTGGCGCCGAGTTCGATGCGGCTGCCTGCGGGCGTGTAAGCCGATGCGTTCTCGACCAGGTTGCGCAGCACGTCGTGCATCTTGGCCGGATCGCAGGTGAGGGTGAGCGTCGGGGGCGTGACGGTCCACGAGACCGTCTGGGATCGGGGAGCGGTCACGGGCTGCAGATCGCCGGCGACCCCGCCGAACAGGCCATCGAGGGAGACCTCCGCGAGTTCCAGGGGCTCCTGCCCCGCATCGAGCCGCGCCAGCCTGAGCAGGTCCTTCACCAGGCGCTCCATGCGCGTCGATTGCCGCGCGATGATCTCGAGGAACCGCGTCGTCTCCGGATCGTGCGTCGGCCCGTCGAGCAGCGCCTCCACGTACCCGCGAATCGCCGTCAGCGGCGTTCGGAGCTCGTGCGACACGTTGGCGACGAAATCGCGCCGGATGCGGTCGGCTCGCCGCAGGTCGGTGATGTCGTGCAGCACGAGCACGGCACCGCGACTGCCGGGTGTGATGGCAGGCGAGCACCGGGCGATGAACGTCTGCGCCGGATCGCGGCCGATGGCCAGTTCCAGCCCGCCGGGACGTTCGCCCTGCAGCGCCTGCCCGATCTGGAGGGCGATGTCGGGATGCCTCACGAGCTCGACGTACCGGCGCCCGATCGGCGACGCCTCGAGGCGCAGCAGGCGGCGCGCGGCCTCGTTGGCGATCTGGACCCGTCCCTGTTCATCCACGACGATCACGCCCTCGACCATGCCCGACAGCACGGCCTCGAGACGCGCCCGGTCGCGTGCGAGATCGCCGAGCCTGGCGTCGAGCACCACCGCGGCGGCGTTCACGGCGCGGGCCACGCGACCGAGGGCATCGCCACGGGTCTCGGGCAGTCGGGTGCGCGGCGCGCCCGTGCCGAGCGCGCGGATGCTGCTCACGACGTCGCCGATGCGTTCGTCGACGACCGTCGATGCCATCCATCCCGTGATGACGGCCGAGACCGCGGCCGTCGCCATGCCCACCAGGCCGACCCTGAGCAACAGGCCGGGACTCGTGTCGAGTGGCTGGCGCGACACCCAGGCCACGGCGAGGGTGAAGAGCGGCGTGAACAGGGCCGTCTGCAGGGCCGTGAGGAGAACGAACGTGGGAATGCGCACGGGACCTCGGAGATCGTGCGGCGTCCGGTCGGCAGCCGCGCACCTGACGGGAGTGTAGCGTGAGGCCTCATGCTT
>VFQN01002512.1_pt1 | contig 28057 bp, 47 predicted proteins | sample 3512371 | NCBI WGS metagenome assembly VFQN01 (sample SAMN10412370, study PRJNA504923) | tailings metagenome | isolation source: Replicate 2 from Balatoc abandoned mine | place: Philippines: Itogon, Benguet | collected 2017-08-28
TTTTTTTTTTTTTTTTTTTCTGTGGAAAGGTTTACAGGTAAGGAGACGGGAAGGGGGTCGTCCATCGGGCCCATGAGCAGCACGGGGTGCAGCGGCACGTGCTTCGGCCCCGGCGCGGCCGCCTGCAGGCCAGGCACGGGGCCGCCCGCCATAGCTGCTGCCTGTGCTGGAATGGCGGGCCGCGCCCCCCAGCTGAAGCTGCGGCTGTGGCCGAAGGGCCGGCCGCCCTCGCCACGCGCCGCTGCCGCAATCGATGGGAGGCCGGGCAGGGCCGCGTGCTGCTGCTTCAGCTGCACTGCGTTGCCCAGGTCCCAGGGCGAGGAGCCGCCGCCGCCGGTGGCGCTGCTGTGGCGGGTCAGGGGCGGGCTGCTGCCAGGCGAGCCGAAGAAACCAGGCTCGGTGTCGGGGTCGAAGTTGCTGCCGTTGGGGCCGGTGTAGCTGTGGCCGAGTGAGTGGGGCCGTGCGAAGCAGGGCAGGGAGGGCAGAGAGGGCAGGGAGGGGAGGGAGGGGAGGGAGCCCCCGACGCCAATGGACACGTCGCGGTAGCGGTAGTCGGCAGGGGAGCTCGTGTCGTACGCCCCGTGCCACGTCATGAGCTGGTTGGCAGTTGGGCCAGTGGGCGAGCCGCCGTTGGGCTGTACGGCAGAGGAACCCAGGTGAGGCCAACCGAGTCGTTGCCGTAGCGGTGGTGCGGTTGCAAAAGCCAGGGGCTGCATAAAGGATGTGGAGAAAGCCGCATGGGTCATGGTGGGATTGTGGTCGTTGTGGCTGCCGCTGGCGGCGGGCTCGGCGCCGGGGGGCGGCAGTAGGATGGGCGGCAGCGGCTGGCCGGCCTCCGGCACGGTGCGCGGCTGAGTGCCGGGCGCGGGCGGTGTGCGGGCCCAGTGCAGTACGGCGAGCGGCAGGTAGATGTACGACACCCTCTTCTTGGGGTCTGCGGGACCGAGCATACAAAAAGGCACTGCTGTTGGGGCTCTGGCGACGGGTTGTGGTCAGGACAAAGGTGCGAGCTTGCGAGAACTGATGCACTGCATCTTGTAGAATGCAAGCCTGCAAAGGGACGTCAGCTGCCCATACCCGCCGTCGCTCACCTGTGTGGTACTTGAGCGTGTGGGCACCTGTGCGCGGGTCGTAGCCCACAAGGGTTGCCGCACGCCACAGGCCGTACCGCTTCTCCTGCGCCCCGCCCGCCGCGGCGCTCCGGCAGGGCAGCGCTGGCAGGGCGTCGTATGCGCCGTCCGCCTCCTCATCCCACCACCAGACGTTGCACTGCTTGCGGAGCACGGCCTCGCCGCCCATGGCTTCGCTGGCGGCACGCAGCCACGACTTGAAGGGCACCTGCGGCCGGGCCAGGGGCGTCCAAGGGACACACCAACGCGGCGATAGTGGGGCAGGAGAACCGTACGGGGGCGCATGCGAAGAACCAGTGCGCAGCTCAGACAACCGCCCCGTTGTGGACTGCGCATGGCGTGGCTCCTTGGCAGGGGTGGGAACTGGGACGGACACCGGCTCCCCTCTTCCGCACCGTGGAGTCTGCCCCCGGCTGCCGCACAGCCAGCTGGTCCAAGGAGCCCCCCTCGAGCCCCGCGTGCGCCGCCCAGTCCGCCAGCGAGGCTACGCGCCCGCCGTCCGACATCAGCGCGTTGGGCGGGCGGCGGGCGCATGCCGTACAGCCGCACGCCACCATGACGCTCTCCGCCGAGGCGCCGGTGCTGCCCAGCACGCGGCAGGAGCAGCTGGGGGCAGGCAGGGAGGAAGAGAGGGAGGGCTGAGGGGAAGGGGCAGAAGGGCAGGAATCTATGCGCAGGGGTAGATGCTGTGCAACACGTGCGAGGGTGGGTTGGTGGGCGGGTGGGAGTGCCGGAGACTGACAGCTTGCTGGCGATGTTGGTGACCTTGAGCTGTTTTGCCACAGGTAGCGCATCGTTTCAGGGAGGACGACAAATGCGGTTGTGTAAAGGCTTGGGAAAGGCCCATGGCTATGTCCTGCAGGGGCGTCTGGCGCGCTAAACCCTCGGCCTCGGGCGTTGCCACCGATTGCCACGTGTCCGTGAGCACAGAACAGACAACGGTTCGAAACACTATAATAGATCATGCCAGGTTATTTGGGTTGCTGTTGTTTGAGTGGCACTTGCGTTGTGGTCTACAAACTACCCGAGCAAACGCCGGAAGGCTGGCAGGCCTTCACAACCAGTTAAAGGCGCACCCGCCGAGTATGAGATCGATGTCTGCACAACCAACATAGACAGCGCCGTCCAGCAGGCCATCTACGGCTGAGGTGCCGGAAGAGGTTGTCGACATGTTGCGCAAGCACACGCAAAGGCCTTCACCTCCTTGATACCTGCAAGGTAGCAGTTACATCTGTAACTTTCAATAAAGGGCAAGGCTTCTTCGCAAGAGCCTGGAGTCGCATGCGCGTTGTTTTGGAGTCTATGGCACGACCTGGACGGCAGGAGAACAGATGCGAGGCTGATAGCACTCGACGCGCTGCTCTCTGACCTGCTCCCCAAGAAGTACTTGTCGATACATGCAGCAGCGGCGACCTGAAGCAGCGAGTATCGGACAGCGACTCCCCGGAACTGACTAGAACCGAAACTCTGTTGCTACTTGCATTAATACCCGTGCAATATCAGTAACATGATCATTTTGATCAAACTATCAATATATCATAAGCACTGGCATCTTTCCGGGTATCTCAAGAGCAGCAATCAAACCCGTTGTTCGCAATTGAGAACCTGTGCGCTGGTGTAGTGCAATACGGTAAGAATGCGGGGCTTTACATACGAAACCGATGTTACATGTATGCTATGTCGTGAATCAGCGGAGCAAGCATGCGAAAGACGCTTTGCAGTGGGCGTAGTCGCACTTCTCGTCACTTCTCATTCTTCTGGTCTGTGGCGCCGGTACCAACTGCGCATAACACACTGTTCACTTCAAAACATCTCCAGGAGTTCCACCTACTGCTACTGTTCTTTGTATCATCGCTGGTGGACCCGAGCGGTTGAGAAGTCTGATAGCCATGCTCGGCCTGGTGAGAAGACGTGCCGCTATGAACCCTTGCAGCGAACTGGCCGCGTCACTTCGCCTGATATCATTATTTGCAGAATGTGATTGAAGACTTGTTAGTACTTGACGGCCTTCAGTCCTGTTATGTTCCCTGCGCGCGCCGGAATACAACCTGTTATTCTCCCTGTGGCCCTACACGATGTCTCCTGAAGGAGAGTGGAGCTGTTTGCTTTGAAAGTCATGGCTCCCGTGCTGCGTAGTGCCAGGCTTAGCAGACTCCAGTGGTCCCTTCTTCCCCCGTGTGCTTTGTGCGTAGCCCTTGCAGAGAGCAACCCAAGCCTCACACCTCCTGCAATTGACGCCACGACCTTGGCACTCTTCGAATTACACTGCCCTCGCATGCAATGTGAGCGCCATGCGGCGTGCAACAGCACACGCATACCGTTCGTCCCGACATCCCGGCCTTGTCCCAGCGTTCTGCATGGCTAACCCACAGACAGCCAGGCCCGGCACCCATCAGCATCACTCCAACTGCTCTCACTACTCGCCCCATCTCAAAGCGCTCTAGTTTACCCTCTCGCCTGGAATTGCCTGCCATAAGTGAGGGGCACGCCGTGCCCCGCATGCATAGCCCTCAAGGGAGCGTCTTCGTCAGGCGAGAGGTGATCCCTTGCTCCTCATCCAATGCATGTGCACAACGCCCGACTATCAATACCGTATAGTCCTTTGCGCGTAATGCCCAACAACCAACGGCATCTCTCAACTGAACCTTGGCAGCTTGCATAAAAGCAACACTGCTCCCCGCATTCTCAAGCGGAAGAGTCTGTATCCCACCCGACCACCCCAAACTCCATGCTTAATGCTCCCCGCACGCCCAGCTCGAGCGGCATCGCATCTTCCGTACCCAAGCAACCACGAAAGCACGAAACAAACAAGAAGACAACACTCCCAACGCTCCCAACTTCACGGCAGCGCGGCAGAATGCTCCTGCCGCGCAACTCATTTGGCACCCCGCCCCTCAAGTCATGACAGCCCCGACAGCCCCAAGCTCCGCTCAGTTGGTCTCCATCTCCGCCGCGGCGTCGGGTGCAGGGGAGGCCTCCGGTCCAGGGGAGGTCTCGCTGTCCATGGGCTCGGGGGACGGCTCCGGAGCCGCGTTGGCGGCGGCGGGCGGCGGCGAGGGCGGCGGCGGCGCTGGCCGCGACATGATGGGCTTGCACACGCGCTCGACTGCGGCAGGGGAGCAACAGCGGGGAGGAGCAGTGGTGAGACGGATGCCGGCTGTCAGGTTCAGGCCATGCAAGCAGGCAGCAGGACGTGTACGTGCGTGGTGAGCGAGGGCCAAGTAGGTCTTGTCACTACACGTACACGTACACGTCCCACTCGCTGCTAGGGGCAAACCCCCGCTCACTTGTTTCCCGCTTCTTGTCGATGTCGGCTGTGAGGATGGCTGGCTCGTCGGCCTTGGACAGCTGCCCCTGCAGCGCCAGCCGCTCGTCTGCAGAGGGGCGGTGAGAAGGCAGGGGCGGTTGTGAGGACCCAGCGGTTGGCGGCTGGCATAGGTGCAACGGCCAAGCATCTAACGGTAACCGAACTCAGGTACGGCTTCCAACTGCGCCGTGCTCGTGCACACCTCAGGCAGGTTAACAAGAGGGATACAGCACTCGGGCGACATGGGCACGTGCGACGGCGGGCCAAGCATGCCGTACGGTGGCGCTGCCGTACAGTACGGCACTTACTCAGCCACGACAGCGCCGACTCGCACTCCTTGACCACGGTGGCGCGCTCCTCGGCCGGGATGTGCGCCAGGGAGGGCCGGTCGGAGCGCGCCAGGCCCAGGTAGTGCTCCGCGGCGGAGCGCAGGGCGGACACGGCGGGGCCGCGAGACTGGTCCTCCGCGTACCTGTTGCGGGAGGGGAGGGGAGGGGTGGTGGTGCGGAGCACGCTACGGGCGGGGGCACATTGGTGACGTGGTAACGTTCCAAATCCAAGGTATGATGTGTGTTTCTAGCAGTGCGTCCTGAGCCGCAGTGGCACCCACCCACCTGCGCTCCACGGGGTAGCCCTTGGCCTTGAGCTCGTCCAGCTTGCTGGTGTAGACCGACTTGGTGGTGTCCTCGCCCTGGGGGAAGGGACACAGGCGGGGCGGGACGGATGTTTCGAGGCGGTGAGATCCAGGAACGAATGTGGCCGCCGGCTCCCGCACGGGCCGCCCATGCGCACAGTTAACGCGTGTGATATGCATTGAGGGGTAACATGCGCGCTCGTCCGCACGCACCTCGTCGTACAGCCAGTCCTCCATGGCGGTCAGCTCCTCACGCAGCTTGTCGCGGTCCGCCTCCTTGATGAACGGGCTGTACACGTCCGACAGCTTGTTGCGCAGGTCGTACACGTACCTGCGCACCGTACATCACGCGGGGGCGAGAACGGTGAGGTGAAGTTCAAACGCAGAGAACAAGCGATGAAAGAGCGAACAAGCAGAAGCGGCAAGAAAGCATGAGGGCACGGCAAGATTGCTAAGACAGCCGCAACGGCGCTCATAATGCTGAAGCGGCTGTCGTCCGACCACGTTTGACCTAAGGGGCTACGACCCACGCACCCCCCTCCCCTTGCGAGTGCACTCACCCCTCGAGTGCGTTCTTGCGCTCGTTGGTCTCCTCCTGCAGCCTGTCCGCCGCCTGCATCTGGTGCTCCTTCTCGAAGTAGTCGTCCAGCTGCTTCTTGCTGTACCCGCACGTGCCGCTGGCCTGCGGTACAGGTTGCCGTACAGGGTGCCGTACAGCTCAGCCACAAGCGCGCCAATGTCGGATGCGAGGAAGCTTCGTCAAATCCGAGCTTGCCGTGCTGCAGCCTTGCCAGTCCACGCCCATGAAGGCAGCGTTCGGGTGCCCTACGTCATAAGTACCCACCCCACAAGGCGCGAGCCACAATGCAGCCCAAGCAAGGGCCCACCTGGAAGGGCACATCGCTCTTCTTGACCTTCTTCTTCTTGGGCGCAGCGGCGGCGTCAGACGCGGCGGCTGCGGCGCCGTTGGCGCCCGCGTCGTCCATGGGCACGTCGCCGGCGGCGGGCGCGGCGTCCGCGGCGGGCGCGGCGGCAGGAGCGGCGGGCTGCGGCCAGGGGGGAACAGAAACTTTAAGCGCTCCTGAACCGCATGGTCGACACCGGAAAGGGTGCTATCCGCTGCTTGTTTTATGATACGGTGCAGGACAAGCACGCGCTCTTAGCGCGTCAAAGCAAGCCAGGACAGCAAGGTACGTTGATGCCCAGGGGCTCAATAGCCCTCGTCAACCCCAGCTTGCAGAGCCGATTCGTCCATCTAAGGCGCCTCCCCCCACCGCCTCACCTCCTCCTCCAGCTCCTCGATGGCCTGCACCTGCTCCACCGCCACCAGGCCGTGCAGGTTGAGCGAGATCTTGACCTTGAGCTTGGCCGTCTCGGCGCCCGCAGGGACCTGGACGGGCGAACGACATAGTTGCACGGTTGATGGTAGCCAGGCAAGCACGGCCGCAATTGTTGCCGAACCACGAGCTATCAGGTTGACAGCCGAGGTCCTAATTGTTTGGCACAGCCGCTGCCCACACCCTGGCATGGTACGGCATGGTACGGCATCTGTACAGCCCACCTGGAAGGGTCCCACGCTGAACACGCCCAGCTGCTTGTCGAAGGCGGGCGGCAGCAGGTCGGCGGGGGTGTCCAGGTCGTAGTGCGCGCGGATGGCGAAGGGCTGCGCGCGGTTGAACGAGATCATCTTGGCGTTGGGCAGCGCCTCGCCTGGGGGGAGGAGGACAGCAAGGTCCATTGTAAGGAACACTGCCGTGGCGTGTAGCGGTAGCGCTGCCTAAGCTGCCCAGCGGGTGCTGCCAGTGCACTGGCAGCACGGACTCGGGGTAGGCCACGGCTGCGCCCAGCACTGGCACGCACATGGCACACAGCCCGGATGGACCGGCCAACCACGCAGACCGCTACCGCCTCAGCTCCTCACTCCTAATGAACCGCACGCTGGTTCCATGCCGGTGCACCCCTGCCAAGCTCTCGTCCCACTGTCAGGGGCTGCTTACCGCGCTTGAACAGCGTCTGCGTGACGGGGTTGCCGTCCTTGCCCTCCCAGGTGAAGCAGATGGGCAGCGTCACGATGTCCACCACCTCGAACTCGCGCACCTGGTGGGGACGGGGGTTTCAAGGAGATAGGAGTCACGCGTGAACAAAGTCGAGCTCGATGTTGGAGGACTAATTAAAATGGATGGGGCGTCTGTGCATCAGTGTCTGCCACCGCCAGCAGCGAACCTCGGGATGGGTGGCCGGACGGGCGTGGCTATGTGTGTTGCTAGCTTGCTACGTTCGAAGCGGCCCATTTGGCAGTGACACGTACAAACGCCGGCGAGCGGCGCGCAAAGACTCGGCATGGGCGCGCAGCCACGCAGTATGTAAGATGTCCACGTCAGTGCCCCCACGTCGCCTGCATATCACAACGGCAGTCCTTCGCCCTGCCCACCTTGAACACAGGCGACAGCATGGCGCACTGCAGGGCGGCGCCGCGGCTGACGCACTCCTTGCTGTGCATGGTGCGGCTGGGGGGCTGCAGTGGAGGAGGACGAGCGGAAGGGGAAAGGCAAGGGGGCGTCACCAGGGTGCAGGTTTAGTCCGAACCTGACCGTGTTGCACATCAAATGCACGCAACGGAATCATAGCTGCTTGTTGCTCCTCATCCTCACGTCAAACTACGGCCCGGCGTACCGCCATTCAAGGGGCAGCACGCACGCCGTCCACGACACAGCAGTCAGAAGCTCAAAACAACCACAGCAGGCACCCGTCACCCATCACTGATATTGTTCCTGAACGCGCACCTTCTTGAACACCTCCTCCACGATGCGGCACAGCGACGGCATGCGCGTGGCGCTGCCCACCACCTCCACGCTGCTGATGTCGTCGGCGGACAGCCCAGACTCCGCCAGCGCAGCCTCCATGGGCGCGCGCAGGCGGGCCAGGATGGGCTGCGCCAGCTCCTCAAAGACCTCACGCGTCATCATGCCACTGTGGCGTAAGGTGGGGTGGGAGGCAGGGTTAGAACAGGCGGGTGAAAAGCGTACAGGGTCGCCGGTGTGGTCCGCATGTGGGTGCACGTGGACTGGTCAGCGCGTCAACCCGACAGTTTCACACCAGCCTGACGCACACCACACGTCCATGTCCTGCAGAATCCGACTTTCCAACACCCTCGATGCCCAAACGAGTGTAGATCTTTCCCTTAGCGACTGCCCCAAACACGCGCTTCTCGCAGCGCGCCACCCGCCGCACATCCGCGATCCGCAGGATGCACGCAACACGGCTGACTCCCTATGTACACCTGTTGATAAAGATGCATCACCCCGATTGCGTGACCGTGTCAGCATGCCACCCACCGCAGGTCCGTGTCCTCCAGGATGCACTCCACGTTGAGCGGCGCCTCGCTGTTGGCAGACAGGATCTTCTTCACCTGTGGCAGGTAATAAAAGGGGTCCCATGCAACAAGTCAGACAATTCCGTTGTCGGATGGCCTCGCCTGGGCACGCATCGCCTAGCCTTGTCAAACAAGCAAGCACGCAACCGCGTGCGCGTGTGGTAACCTGTTAACCCACCTTCTCCACGTTGGTGCGCAGCTTGAAGGACGCCTTCTTGTTGGTGCGCAGGTCAAGCTTGGTCTTGGCCCTGCGGGGGTGGGGTGGGCACAGCCACCGTCAGCCAGGTTAAGGGAATGTCCCTCTCGCAGAGCGACTCCTGGCTGCTCCTCTTTGGCACCGCGAATGCCACATGCCCCACAGAGTTATTTTCACACGCCTATGCACATGCGCGCCAGACGTCAGGATATTCCGCCATTCGTCCATTTACATGGCGATCGTAAACGTTGCTGCCGCCGCCGTCTCCGGACTCTCCTGTAGGTGTCCTCGCCAACGCAGTTGGGTCCCGCCCCCCAACAGTCAAGTGCTCACAACGCAGGCCCCGGCATTTGCACGGCGGCACACCTTCCGTACATGTACGGTACGCTAGGCGTGCTCACGCAGCACGATACGCACGCACCTGTGCTCAGCAGCGAAGTGCTCGAACAGCACCTCGTCGAAGTCGCGACCGCCCAGGTTGCGGTCCCACGTGTGGGCGCGCACCACCAGCTGGTTGCGCTTCAGGGACACGATGGATACCTGAGGGCGGGTGCGAATGGGTTCAGGGGTGAGCAGTTCACACGCCAGGTGTCGCCGATGCAGTATTACTCCGCACGTAACTCAATCCTTGCGTGTAGCATAACCCGCATGTAAGTGTCACTGCACCTGTACGCGTTGCTCGTGCTTGATGCTGAGTGTTGCCCTCTCATGTCACCCACCACCAGGTTCATTAAGACACGGGCTGCTTGTTTCCCAGGCCCAGACTACCGCCCAGGTTCCATCTGTAACCTGCACCCCACTTGAATCTGCATCCTATTAAAAATAAGTGTACCCACCTGCGTGTGGCAGTGGCCCACGTCCACGAAGGCCACGTGCACGGGGTCGGTCTCCGGCAGGTCGGTCTTGTAGATGCCGTACGCCAGCGCCGTGGCGGTGGTCTCGTTGATCAGCCGCAGGCAGTTCACGCCGGCGATCTGCGGGTGCAAAGGCAGGGACGCATGGTAGCATGGGTGTGCTAGCATAGGGCATGCATGTGCAGCTGGCATGACGCGACACGTACTCGCACACCGCCGCCGCACCAGCAACCCTTCGTCCTGAAAGCCCCCGCGCGCGTACCCCGATTTACGAATGTCCGTCGGCCGGGCTGTAAATGGCTCCTTGGCCCCTTGTTACGCCCTTTTTTGACACGACATGCGCCTTACCCAGCAGCCAGCGTGCACCACCGCCCCCCCCTCGGTCCGGCCGGTCGTGATGCCTAACCCAAGAGGCTACCCACTGCTGGTCGACACTGACCCACCCGACCATAATCCTGGGCCTCTCGTTTAGCTCCACCCCTAACGACACTCGTGGCACACCCGCGAAACCGTCAGCGTGGTGAAGTGACCGCCTCCGAGCGACCAGCTGATTGGCCGCCCTGCTCTCAAACCCCAGCACACCGCTGCCGGTATGCATGCCTGATCTACACATGCGCATCTGGGCCGCGTTGAGCACGGCGTAGCGCACCGCCTCTGCTTGACCAGCTGGTGTGCAAACCACCAACATGTGCCTCCACTGCCAATGCGACCACCACACTGCCCATGCACACGCCCACCTGCGCCGCGTTGAGCATGGCATGGCGCTCCGCCTCCGTGTAGGTGGTGTGTTAACCTCTGATAAGCACCACACAACACCCCTACTGCTAACACACGTGCCCACCTGCGCCGCGTTGAGCATGGCGTAGCGCTCCGCCTCCGTGTAGTAGGTGGGCACGCTGATGCAGCAGTCGGTGACGGTGATGCCGCCCTCAGCCTCCGCAATGTGCTTCAGGTCCACGATGATCATGGCCATCACCTACGCGTGCGGCATGGCGGCACGTGGCAACGTAGGCGTTATGCTACCGAACTTTGTATCAATGGCACCACAGCCGATACCGCAGGATGCCCCAGCGTGATCATAGACCATGGCCTGTATGTGCGGCACGGTAACACACAGCAACCGTCTTGTGTCACAGCTGGCGTGCATTGTATCGTACACGGATGCCAGCAACCCTGTGCAACCCGCACAGGTCTGCGATGTACCACGCTCCTTCAAGAACCCACGCAGGCGCTGCGCCTCCCCTTGCGGGAGGCATGCTACGGCCGTAGGCGTGCGGGCCAGCCGTCACCGCAAGTGCAATTAGCACAACCCTGGCAACCGCCAGCCACTGTGCTCTCCTCCGTTTCACGCTGCTACTTCCCATCCCACACACCAGTTTTGCTGCGCTGAGCCGGGTCCAAGTTCCCCTGCTGACCCCGCTCCCCTGCACCCTCTCCGCTTCCCCTTCCTCTGAACACCTGCCCTGCCAATATGCGCTGCATCGCACTTCCGTTGTCGAAGGACTCGAAACACCTGCCACTACACTACACCCAGCTGCCGCCCCAACAGCCGTGTGACGGCGCTGTAGATTCCAAGCCCATTCCCCCGCCCGCCGCAACGTGCATGCGACAATCCCCCCAGCCATCCTGCCCGCCCCAGGGGCACGCTGTGACACAACCGCTTCCCCACCACGCAACTTGGTGATAGTGACATACTACCCACCTGCTCCGGGGTGAAGGTGGCCACCTCGCCGCAGTACTGCACGTTGATCAGGCAGCCACCGTCGGGCCCCTCCACCACGCTGAAGGGCAGCCGGGCAATGTCCGCCTGGACCTGGGGGATAGACAGGGCGGTGGAGTGAAGCGGAAGGGAAGGGGACTTCAGGTTTGACATGCTACCGGTCGTCAGGTGAGGAAGGGCGGCGTGCTGTTGGGCAGCACGGTATGTGGGCTTGGGTACTGCCCTTGGGAGTCATGTTGGGCCGTGCTCCACAGCGCCAAGTATTGGAGCTGCTCTCGTCCCCGTCCCACAACCCGCTCGACTGCCGCCAGGGAGCACTGCTGGTGCTGCTCCTGCTCGACCAGCTGCCGCACGCGGACGGGTTTCCCGTATTGTAGCAGGGATGAGCGCCGCTTGCGGCGGCAGCTGCAGCGGCCGGAAGCAAGGCAGGCTGCTCGGCAGCGCACGGCGGTGATCCCTGTGCCGCCAGCAAACCCCTCGGTCACCCGCAGCCGGCCCGAGCGCCGCGGCTCCTGCTAGCGAGCCGCGACTGCGCCGCTGAACAGCGTCCCTGCCCCACTTCTTGGCTCTTGGCTCCGCTGCCCACGGACTCGTGCCGCGACTGCGCCCGTCAGCTCGCGCCGCCAGAGCTTAGCGCCGCCACTGCCCCCGTCAGCCCGGCCCTCGAAATCCGCTGCCCTCCATGAACCTGCCTGCTCTTCCCCAGCCTTCCCCAGTACTCCAATCGAGCAAGCGAGTGCCTTACCTGAGGGTCGTTGAACTTCTTCCCCAGGATGCGCTTCAGCTGGTGCACCGTGTTCTGGGGGGCCAGGCCCAGCTTGGCGTGGCCGTCCGTACCCAGGAAGCGCATCTTCTCGCCTGAGGGGCAAGCGGTAGGCCATCAGTGGCAGCAGTAGCGTGAGCAGAGTGTGCAACGCAAGCGAGTATGTGGTTACGAGTCTGTGCATGTAGTGGCAGTGGTCTAGCGGGTGACTCATACGGGAAGGGCAAGGGCCACGCACCAGGTGTGGGGGCCTGGAGGCCCCACACCTGACGGTGTACGCAGACGCACGTCTGGTGATATACTATGCATGCAGGTAACCACTTCGTGAGTACCGTGCAGCTGGGGGCGGGGCGTCACCACCGCTCGCAACAACCCCGCATGCCAGCGATGTGGAAGGCGGGGAGAGGCTACGCTGTGTGGCCGCCACGCCACGCCAAATATTTGCACTATGTTTCAGTGTACTACTTGGCGCAGCGAACACAGGTTGCAGCCTTCGCGCCTTTCCACTATATGCTGGATGCTTTGAGAAGCCTCCAGATCAGCGGGACGGCCGCCAGGCAACGCCTCTGGTACTTTTGATCACAACATTGAGCTTCACCAGCGGCCGCGCTGCAATCGGCTTACCGAAGTTGATCGCCGCAGGAGTCTCGCGTTTGCTCTCCTTGTTCATGAGCACGTCGATGCCCCTCTTGCGGGCCAGCGCCACGCAAGAGGTATCATTGCCCACGTCGAATCCACACACCGACATCTTTCACAACCTAATCAGCACTGAAGTGTTAAAGCGAAAAGGTCGGTAGGGTGAGAGTGTTGAGAAAGAGAGGTAAACGTCTCGAGCTACTGGGCCGCGTACTGTATATATGCCAAGTGCGTTGTACAGTTGGCACCTTACTTGTACATGGCATGCGGTCTGGAAACAGGTTCTGGATGACCGCTCCAGAACCGGCAGTAATACTCTGCGCTGGAGCCTTACTATGACTCACTGTCCGTTGTCATTTGCAAGCTTGGGTTTACACCGAACCAAATAACAGCACGACACAGCTGTCACTCAAGCAAGTTGAGTAATGTCAGGGTAGTCTCGTAGTGCCGTCCCTGTGACGAAGCCCTCGGAAGGCCTGACCAGCAGCAACATTATGCACAACAGCTCAAGCAACCAGTGATGCTACAAACTCATGTATGCAGTAGGGCGGCTGTCCGTGGTGCTCGAGTAGCAACTGTTGAGGCGACAGGTGCGGAGGCCCAGGGGAATCCCAACGGGGGCGTGCTGCATAGAGCAATTCGAGCTTCGCACACGTGTGATACACAGACATGCCTGGCTAGACTCTGTCAGGCACAGTGGCACAGTTTGATCTGAGACAGTAGCCAGTTCCAAATGCAGGCACGTGTTGATGGTTACCTCACTGCTTCTAGGGCAGAAATCTCCTGACGAGCTCGCCACTTGGACTTCACACCCTACTTAATTCATCCCTCTGCCACACGTGCAAAGCGTCAACAGGTACTTGCCTCAGCTCCTGGTGGGAGACCAGCCCTCTGACGCCATGGCACCTGTGGTGCCAGGGTCCACAGGAGCAGCGGGCATGTGCCCTTGCCAGCTGCCAGCTAAACATGCTGAGCGCCGCGCACATCTCCGTGCAGGGTGATGGTTGTTGTGCGAAAAACGTTCATGCAGAAAGCGATCCAATAAGAGGTGGGGGCAGCAGCAGCGGCTGCAGCGGCGGCTGCAAAGGCTGCGCGCTGGCGTGTTGGCCTGGGTCTCTACGGTCTGCCTTGGGGTTGTTACGGCTCCACAATGAGCCAGGAGGATGCAGCAGCAGCAGTGGGTGCTCCCCTCGGACCAACACGTGTCCTTGGGTTCTCAGCCGTAAGGGATCAACTTCATGTACACGAGCCGCACATGGCCGCGTGCTTGAAGCACACGCGGCGAGTGGGCCCGCTGTATCCCATGGTTTGGGGAGCTGCGGCACGGCAGGGCAGGCGCCCTGGGGACGCAGCAGCAGCAGCAGCAACAGCATCAATTGGGGTGGCAGCAGTGGCATAACGGCTATGCCACTGCCCGAACCGCACACCCCGCACCTCCTGCACCATTGTCAACAGCTGCAGCACCAACAGCAGCAGCAGTGGAGGGGGTATGCCACGGCGGGGGCAGCAGCAGGGCGAAAAGCCTCCGGCCGGGACGCTGCAGTTGGTGGAGGGGACAAGGGCGCCACCTCCCAGGCGCCAGATGGGACGGCGCTGCCGCTGCGTGCTGCGCTGCGCGTGCTGTACCGCATGGTTCACCCGGACCTCTTCCACGGCAGCCCAGCAGCCAAGGTGAGGGGCGGGGCCGGCCTGTGGGCTACCCGTGGGCTCCCCAGGCAGGGCGGCCATTGGGACTATCTCTAGCTGATAGGGCAGTGAGGCGTTACCGGTAGACGTCGGGTGCCCGACAAACGGTACCGTTACTACGTTTCTTTGCCGGCCAGGCCCAGCGCTCGGCATGATCTAGGTACACCCAACTGCTTTGGTGGACAGTGCGTGCGGACCATGGTGTGCGCAGGAGGAGAATGAGCGGTCGTTCAAGCTGCTCACGGAGTACTTGCAGCTGGCGCACGGCGGCGACGCGCGGTCCGTGGCCGCCCGCCTGCCGTACAGGTTTGTGTTCTACCTGCGGGACGAGCGAGGCTTGTGCGTGGACGTGGACGAGCGGACAGGAGCTGCAGGAAGGGAGGGGCAAGGCGGGGATGAAGGAAAGCGGAGAGGGCAGCGGCAGCAGGAGCAGCAGCAGCAGGAAAGGGGCAGGGATGGCAAAGCAGCAGCAGCAGACGCAGGGGGTGCTGGCAGTGAAGGTGGGGAAGGCGCAGAAGGAGGCGCTGCTGACGTGGACAGCGACGGAGGGGTGGCGGGGCTTCGGCGCGTGGCTGTGACGCTGCCGCCGCCCGCCATCTCGCCAGAGGGTGAGGCACGAGCAGTAGCGGCGTTGTACCCGTAGTCCGGAATCAGTTGCCCCACCGCTCCGCCCCACTAGCTCACTTGTGTTGTAGGCCGCACCGCACGCCAAGCTGCCCCAGGCTCCAAATCACTGGCGACGCCCCTGCAGAATTTGCAACACTTGTAGCCTCCAGACAATGACTGCCTTGCGATGAGAGTGATGGGATGCCACTGTACCCCTGACTCTCCCAGGCTCCAGGTCACTGGCCGCCCCTACCCTGGCACGTCCTGATCACGGGGCCCACGTGTGCCAACGCAACTCGCACCAATCACATACTCCACACCTCCCCTCAACACCGCTCACCGTGCTGACCCACGCTTGCGGGCCCACACTACGACGTCCCTCGTAGTTTGTTCACCAAATTGACTGGGTAGTAACAGCTGCAATGTGCTCCTGATCCTCCCAGGCTCCAAGGCGTTGGCGGGTCCCACCCGCAAGGCGCTGGTCAAGCTGCTGGCGGCGTGCGGCGTGGCGAGCAGCGGCTGGGAGGAGGGCGACGCGGCGGGGGCCGAGGGCGCAGAGGAGGAGGGCGGCGGCGGGCCGCTGAGCCTGGCGGCCTTCCTGCCGGAGGCCGTGGAGGAGCTGCGGAAGGTGCCGTGCTGTGTCGGTGGTGGTGTTGCCATTTGTCGCGTGTGTCGCACTGTGTGCTGAAGCCGGGGTTCCATAGCCTGGCCGTTTTGCGTCCTGGGAAAAACAGTACGATGTTAATGTACGGCACTTACCGCCCTGCTGATACTGATACCGACGCCGAGTCTCGGCCTCGCCTTGCGCGAGTGCCATCTGCTTCCAACCGTACAACGCACAAGGCCGGGCCTCCTACACCGTCGCTTCATTTGCGGCGCTCACACCTTCCTATGCTCCCATGTCGGCCCATGTCGCTTCGTACGCCCCGTAGGCGGAGGCAGCCCGGGGGTCGGACCCCGCCGTGCGCGTTGCCAACCTGCGGGGCGCGCTGCGGCTGCACCGCAAGGTGGTTACAGGGTCCGCACACCGCTATCTGCAGCTTTTTCAGGCCGCCCGATGACGACGAACGGCGTGAACGGGCAATTAGGGGAGGCACAGGCCACGGCTTCAGGCTCCGGCACAGTCCTTGCCCTGCCCTGCAACCACTTCACCAGTTTCTGCACGGCAAACGCCCTTCCAGCATGTCGTCCTTTCTCTGCGTAAGCAGCTTGTGCTCAGCGACTGCTTTCCCTTTCCCCCGTCCCGCCCCAGGCCATGGCCTCCTTCTCCGACAAGACGCTGCCCCCCGGCCGCCAGGCGCAGCTGCTGGAGCGGCTGCTGCGGCTGCTGGACGGGCCGCTGAGGGGTCTGGACGTGTCGGGCACACACATCGTGCTGGGCGACAGGTGGGGGACGGGTGGGGAGCAGGAGGGGACAGATGAGGCGCCACCGCACAGGGCCTGCAAGCGGCTGCAGTTGCGGTAGGCACGGTTGGAGCTGCGTCCTGGTAAACAACTGCAGTTGTGCAAAATCCTTTACAAGTAGTCACGCAGTTGACTTGCGAGCTTGACACCCGTTGCAGGCTGGGGCTGGACCGTCTGGGCCACCTGTGCCTGTCTGCGGGCGAGGGTGACGACGCGTGGGCCGCCTTCCTGGGGGGCGTGGACTTGGGCTTCGTACGGCAGCAGCGGAGGGTGGTGGAGGTGCGTCGAGGGGCAGGAGGGAGCAGGAAGGGGAGGAGGCAGCGCCGCTGCCTAGCTGGGGCCGTGGACAGGCAGGAGTGTGGACATGGGCTTTGGGAGGCAGCAGCGGAGGGTTGTGGAGGTGCGAGGAGGGGCAGGGATTGGTTTGATCTGCGGTAGGTGGTCAAGTACGGCAATTGCATGAGGAGGACGACGGCCATTATGACGCTTCCAGGCGCTGCAGGGCCAGCCGAAGTACGTAGTCTGCAAAGGTGCTAAGCCTTCGGTTAAGGCGCTACAGTGCGACGTTAACACCACCGCCCCCAGGCGTTGCGGGCACTGGAAGGCTCGGTGGCCCGCGCGGTTGGCGTGGCCCAGATCTACACCACGTATGGCAACCTGACTGAGCCGTCGTACAAGGCGTTCCTCGAGCGGCTGGCGGCGGCGGCAGCGGCGCGAGGGCCCATCGGCGGCGGTGGCGGCGGCGGAACGGGCGGAAGCAGCGGAACGGGCGGAAGCAGCGTCAAGTCCCCGTTTGCGGACGTGTCGTTGTGTGTCCTCCCGGAGACGCCAGGGGCAGCTGCGGCGGGGGCGCAGGGAGAGGTGGGCGAGGACGCGAGAGAAACGCCGGCGGCACACACAGCGTGTAGGGATGCACACGTAGATTGGATGTAACGCACGGCCCAGTTGGGCTCACGCAAACAGGTTGAAGGTGCCTCGAGACGCATTACCTGCCAAGGTATGAAAACGTGTTGACCCGCAACGTGACGCCATTCTATGGAACACCACCACGCGGCCACCGCTGACCGTTACATCCCCACAACCACTGCAACGACCGTGTGCCGAGCAGGGTTCGGAGGCGCCCTGCCGCGTGGACCCGTCGGCGCCTGGGGTGCTGCAGCTGAGCTGCGGGCTGGGCGGCGAGGAGGCGTACGGCTGGGTGGCGCGGACGGCGGGCGAGGCGCAGCGGGCGCTGGCGGCGGCCAAGCACGCCGAGGGCCACCTGCAGCGGCTGGCGGAGAGGGTGGGTCGCGCTGTGTGCGTTCACGGTGCTTGTGTACCACACCGTAGACAAACGGGCGGAGAGCTACTGTCCTTCGTATGAGGCCCATTCTGCGCCTTAAATGGAGTCCTCGAACATGCGTTGCGCCCCACACACCTCACCGCAACACCCGCGCCTTCCCACACGCCACAGACCCGGCTGCAGCTGCGCCTGCGCTCCCTGACCCGCGACCCGCGGGTCGGTCCGCGGGACTTCACGTGCGCCTGCGAGCTGTTGCTGGAGCAGAGCGCCGCCCTGGCGCCCCTGCTGGAGGGCTGCGCGCTCAGGGTGGGCTTTGCAAACCGCCTGGCCCCGGCAGGGGACGCCATCGAGATAGCGCACAACTGCACGTACTGAGAGGGAAGGCTTGGCAGCTTGGCAGTGCGCTGCGTGTTGGTGGACAGACGGTGGAGAGGATTGGGTGGCATAGTTTGCAAGCGCATGGCTGTATGGCAGTGAGACTTCCGTGGGAGTTGCCGGATTTCAGAGTGCAGGTGCATAACTTGCCAACGCGGGGGTGGCACCCGGTGGAGGGGCGTTGTGCCATGAGCCGAAGTGGTGGCCACTAGCAGGTTTGGGTCGCCATGCCCTGCATAAGCCGGCTTCTATCCTGGTGTACCTAGAGTGGGTAGTGTGCATACATGTCGTCCCGGAGTCTTTCGCAGACCCATGGGTCGCCATCCCGCGAGCTGCTCTGCGAGCGCAAAAGAAAGGCGACCCCGCCTGCACTGTTGCATATGGTGTAACTATATTATCACTTATATCATCTGTATTACTTGGAAGTTCCTCCTCTGCAAACCATTATTGAGCGTTGTCGTCAGGGAGCCGTGTGCCAGTCATCCATTCGGAGGATTCCGAACATACTCTGCCACCGCCGAGTTGTCATCTCTGAGCCTCTGCTTCGTCACTACAGAGAGCATGGCATTCTTCCAACGCGGTTCGACTGTGACGCTCGCGGCCCTGCGGCCAGTGGCCGCAACCTGCGGCACCCTTTGCGACGGCTACCGCCTTGGCCAGGCCTTCAGGAGCAGCAGCAACAGCACCACCAGCCACAGCTCCGGAGGCCCCGGCAAGCCCACCGCGGCACCAGGCAAGTCCTTTGCCCGCACAGTCTGAATCACCTTGCCACGATCTGCCAGCCAGGATGCTCTAAATGTGAGCCAGTGAATGCGCTACGTCGGCGTATGCGAACCTTCTGGAAAGGTGGTCACCTTCCCTGCATTTGCTCCGCTGCCCGCCCCTGCAGACCCCAAGGCGGCCCAGGGCCCCCGTGTGGACCCTAAGCTGTCCACCAAGGGGCCTGCTGGTCCCGACGTGCAGAGCCAGGACTACACGTTGGTCCTCAAGCTGGCACAGAAGGTGGGGTGGGACGAGCATATGGGTCTCACTGTACTGGGCCTCCTCTTGGGCGGTGCCGCCTATCCAGTAACCCGCCCGCACGCCTGCCCTCGCAGCTGGCGGTGCCGGACGGCCCAGGCATTGAACCTGCACAGGTGGGTGGCAACTTGCGCCTGGACAGGCGCGTCACACCAGACGGCTCCTCTACGGTCTGGGGCTGTGAAGTGGTGCAGAACCAGCAGTAAAGAAGGGTGTTATTACTGCCCAGGAGCGTTTGGCCATCAGTTGCAACCTCTCAGGTGCCTAAGCTACCGCGGTACGCCTTGTGCATCGCGGTTCACCCATCTGCAGTCCACCACCTGCATTGCAGCGTGTCATTGGCACGTGTGCCCCCACGCGTCACGTCACTGTCAGCCCCATGGCTGCCGCAGGTGGGCTACGTGTCCGGCCTGCGCGAGGTGGGCATGGCGCCGCGGCGGGTGCTAATCTACAGCGCTGCGCGCTCTCCCGAGCAGCAGGGTCGTCAGCGGACTGCCTTCAACAGGTGGCGCGCGTTGGGACACCGGGATCGCATAGTACAGTTGGCTTGGTCCGAAGGCGCAGGGTGGAGAAGCAGGAGTTGGCGCCTTGCTTGCGTGGGTTCGGCCACGTTGGGGCGTTGGACCAACGTGCAAAGTGCGTATTACTCTTGAACCATAAGGGGCCAGTGTTTCTACAAGGAACTCATGCAGGGCGCTGCGCTGGACAGTCGTGCTTGCCACTGGCCATAGGCCCGGCTGACATGGTACGATGGTGCAGAGGCAGCCAACACCTCTCTTGGTGCTCCTTGGTGGTTGCCCTCACTCCGATCCTCTGTTGCGTTGCCACACCCTCCTCCTGGCCCCCACCCTGCCCTGCCCCAGGAACTGCCCCGCATGGGGTGTTGAGTTCCTGGACCCAGTGGAGAGGTGGATCAACCCGCTCATGGGCTGGACGTCCACAGCTGATACCATGGACCAGGTAGGGTCCCTGGGGGCGGGAGGTCCGTGCGTTACGGCGAACGTGTACGCGGCGTGCCGTGCTTGTCCCGCACGCATGTGAAATAAGTCGTGCTTTAACGCTGCACGGATTGACCCTGCATCCCTGGATCCCACGGTCCACAACGCCGCTGCCGCTTCTCACTCCGTGACCCTCCAACCCAAACGGCTTTCTTGCCCCATGTGTTGTGTACTTCCCCTGTTGCGGTACAGACCGCAGCACACCTGCAGTTCTACAGCCCCGAGGAGGCCATTGCTTTCTGCGAGCGCCAGGGGTACCTGTACGAGGTAAGAGGGAAGTACCGTACGGTGCAGGATGTAACGGCGGCGCTGCCTGCGCATTTGGGCGCGTGCAGGGCGCGTGCACGCGGCAGTCAGGGCCCTGCGAGCCTTGCGCGTGCGACGTGTGTTGCCAAGTGGTGATTTGGCAATTTACTTGTGGCGTCAGAGGGTAGGCCTGGCAGCAAAGCAAACACCACGGCCATGCACGCTGCTCCTCATGTTCTCATGTAGTCATGTTCCCAGTCTTGCTCCTGCCCCCTTCACTCCCCATTCCTCCCCTCCCCCTTCCCGGCGGCTACAACCACCCTGCACCTGCACCACCCACTCGCCAGGTGCAGCAGCCCAACGAGCCGCGCCCCGGCCGCCCCTCCCGCCGCTGGGCCACCTACGGCGACAACTTCTCCGTCAGGCGCCACGGCCTGCCGGACCTGGACCACCTGCCCTCCAACAGGTGGGTGGGTGCGTGGGGGCACCGGCCTTTGCAACAGCAGTGCGGTGCAGCGTGTGAGCGCAGAGCAACGATGGCAGGTGGGTTCGGGGGCCACCTGCTGCCTGCCATTATCAAGGGAAGCGATGAGACAGGTGCGTTAGGCCACCTGGCCTTGAGCACGGGGCCTGCGTGGTCCTCATATGCGCGGCACTAAGCAAAAAACGATCAGGTAGTGTAGCTGCAAATCTGCTCTTATAATCCTGCGCGGCCTGGGCTTTGGCTGTCTCATCTGTGCGGGGGGCATACCGTACCCCACATTGCGCTGGTTTGTGTACGGCCTGAGCTGTGGGACGTGCTCCCCGGTGGTGCAGGAGTGGCGGCACGGCTGGCGGCATTGGCGGCGCGGGCGAGGGCGGGGACGTCGGCGGCGACGCCCCGTCGGGCCGCGCCGGGCCCAGCGCGGGAGGCGGCGGCGGCAGCAGCAACTAGCGTGTGCGCCGAATGCGAGGGCTAATACACACCTAGTACGCACTTAGCACACACCCTGGGCTACTAGCGCTCTGGCAGGCCCACCAGTGGCACGGTGGTTCGGTCGTGCGTGCTGTCGTGTCGCGCGTGCGTCCAAGTGCCAGCGAGTGGAGGCCCTATTAGGAGACGCCGGCACGCCATCCCTCCGGCTGTCACTACTGCGCGGTGAAGGGTGCTGGTGTGAAAAGTGGCGGGCAGGAAATAGCTGGATTGGGGGGGGTGGCAAGTGCTATGCTGAGGCAGCTGAGCTGCTGTTGTGTTGTTGTTGGGCTTGCTGGTAGTACACGGTACCTGCCTACGGTGTTTTGAGTTCTGTTTTGTAGCTACATGACTGACTGACTGGGTTCGGCCTGCAGAGCCGGCAGCGCCTTGACCTAACCAGGAAAGCCTACGGATGTGCACATGGCATCTGGTGGATGGCAATGTGCCAGCACGCTGCACCTGCCCCACTAGGCATGTCGAAATGTGCTCTGATTCATTAGCCCCCTGGGGCCTGGGCCCTGGCGCTGGGGTGCATGTGCTCGTGAGGGCTACATCCATACATAAGTTTTGACGGTTGGCTGAAGGCCTTGTCCGAGCATGCAGGTTGGCTTCTGGTAGCGCGTGACCATGGTCGGGATGCTTCAATCCTATCTTCGTCCCTAGTGCCACACCGCTGTGCCGCAACGCAAATACATTGGTACGTACAGCGCTGGCGACAGGCGTAAAGCTTACATTCGGCGGTGTAGACTTGCCGCGCTCACCGCATGGGCGCAAGGGCAACATACCATTCCATCGTTTGCCGTACGCCCCACAGTGTGCAGCAGTACGTGCCCAAACGTTTGGCAATGGCAAGTATGCCCAAGACATGCCCACAGTGTGTAACGGTCCTCTACAGCGCGCCACGAGCGCACCGTACCGCATGCTCCCCCAATTGACTCCCCCACATTCGTCCACCAATCGACTCCCCCACATTCGTCCACCAATCGCCCGCACACCCTAGCTCATCCGCCCACAACCCATCCCGACTAAGCACCCACCTAATACCCACACCAAACCACCACCGAATCGCACGACCTCGACATGAGTGTACTGCCGTGCAGCACTATGCAGCAGTGCAGGACGCGCCGTCGGGCACCGCACGCGGGACGTAATGGATGATGATGAAGCGTGGAAGCTAACCCACAGCACTACCGCGCAGTAACCCCACCGCGCAACTACCCCACAATGTCAGAATTACCAGCGAGACGGAGACAACAAAGAATGAATGCAGCGATCAGAGCGACGTTTTGTGCCAACGCAGCACAAGCAGCACACACAGTGACAGGGAACCTAAGCTAACTGTGCACATAGGACTTCCCCCGAGCCTGCAAACCAACGACCAAATCACATGTCAACTGCCCTGCATGCAAGCTGGATCTTCCGAAATGCAAGATCTCATGAAACGGCAGCTGATCGATGGCCGTTGCGTAGGCCATACATCAAAGTAAGGTCAGCGTTATGCGTTTACGTGCTGGATTCTGTGTAGTGCACGAACAAGCCAGTTGGCTGACTGCTAGGTGCATCCCCTGCCAGGCGCAGCTCGGAGAGCGCACCTGTCAGCGGATGACAGTGCAGGCCAAATGTTTCTGTCTCGAGTACGACGTATCGATAAGCCCGGCGAAAAGAGAAAAGTAAACACCACCGTTGCGTCCCCCTTCCTGCCCCAACAAACAATCTGAAGCAAAACTGCCCCATATCACAGCAACAACCCATCACCCCCGGCAACCCCTATCGCAAAAGCCCCCGGTAATCCAACGCCTGCAACCATGACGCACAAATAACAATACCGAACTCCTTACAGGGCTGGAACAACCACCACTTGCTGCTGCAGCTCCTGCTGCTGCCCGCCGATTAGGCAGGCAATGCGCCCCTTACCGTCCGCCACCTCCACCTCCGTCCCCTTCAGTCCGATACCCCCAGCCTTTACTCCCATCCCCTCTGCACCACCAGCGCCCGGCCCCACCCCAAGCCCGCCGAGGGTCGACGGGAACGTGTCTTCGTAGCCGCCCTCGCCGCTCACAGACACGGGGCTGCTCCGCAACGCCAGGCCGCGCGACATGTCACTGCACAGGCTGCTGAAGCTGCTGCGGCTGCTGTGGCACCTCCCGCCGCCCGCCATCGACGCCGCCGGGCCCGCGTCGAAATCACTTGACTGCCAGCTCATCTCCGCGCTACTCCTGCTGCTGCCGCCGCCCTTGCTGCTGGTGATGCTGCCGTTGGTGCTGCTGCTCCGGCTGTCGACCACACGCTTGGCATCTGCGGCCGCAACCGCCAACGGCGCAACAACCGCTGCGTCCGGGCTGGCACGTGGCATGTCGCTGTGCACGCGCAGGCCGCCGCCGCCCATGCCACGTGGCGTTGACACGCCAAGCAGCTCAGCGTCCAACTCCAGCTCCTCCTCCTGGCCACCATGCTCCTCGTCGTCGTCCTCCTCCTCCTCCTTGCCACACCCATGCGGCACAGCGACGGCAGGAGAGGAAGCAACGGCAGCTGCAGCAGCTACCGGCAGCGAGATAGGCGTGTCCTGGCTGGGATAGCCGCTCAGGGGGTCCGGGAAGGCGGCAACAGCGAGCTTGTGGCACGCTGCGGCGGACAGGGAGCACTTCGTTGCCAGCTGCTGCTCCTGCTCCTCCAACTCGCAGTGGTCGTGGTAGTGGTGGTGCAGGTGGTGGGGCACCTCGTTGGGGTCTCCCAGCGGCACCACCGGCAGCACGTCGCAGTTGCACACCTCGATCATGTTGTTGTCGGGGTCGTGGAAGAACAGCTGCGGGCAGGGGGTGCACGTAATACACACAGGGGCAGGTCAGGACGGGGCGCCGTGGCGGCACGGTGAGGGCGAGCGGTGCTACATGGTGCTATGACGGCGGCGAACAGGCAGAGGCGGCGGCAGGCTAGGGCCGGAGCAGTATTGCAAGAAGGGGGCGGGCAATGCAGGGGTGCTGGAACTGATGGACGGCAGAGCTGGTGACATTTGGGGACCGCCACTACTGCGGTTCACGGTGTGTTTGTGCAACATGCGGCCGTGGCGGCGCTCACCTGACCAACACGCACGCCGTCCTCGAAGAAGACGTTCTGCACGAAGGGCACGCCCCAGGAGCGGAGCCTGTCCTCCACCGCCTCCAGGCTGCAGGCCTGTGGGGTTAGGGGCAAAGTGGCCGGCGTTGACGTCTGAGAAAGACAAGGACATTTGACGCAAGGTCGATCAAAGGATTGCGGCATGTCTACAGCAGCCATAAGTAGAACCTTGCAAGGCTCCCAGGACACCAGCACAAAACACAAAAGGCACGAGTATGTAAGAGCCTCGCAGAGTCCTTGCTAAGAAGCACAGTTCGGCCAGTCTGCACCATGCACACATGCGGTCGGCGAGGAGGTGTAATGGTTGCAGCGAAGGCCGCCTTGTCTGTCCCCACCTGGAAGCTGATGTGGCAGGCCTTGGGGTTGATGGCGGAGGGTCTGGGTGGAGGACAACCCTTGATCAAGTGCATGCCGATGCCGTAACCATGTAGCCTGGAAGGGGAGCATGGAGCGATGATCCTCATGCAAGAGCCATAATGCCAAACTGACTGCGGAAGCAGACTGGGCAAGGAAAAACGTGGCAAGAAGGCCCACGAGGGCAGCCTGCTCCGCCGTCGGAAGTGCCAATCTGCGTCTAAAGCTCCGACCAACCACTAACAGGGTAGAAGGATAATTGGCATGCCCAGGAATGCCACCTGGAGGTAGCGTGCAGGCTGCCGCGCCGGTAGTCCGACCTCCGGAAACCCAACTGCCTATCGACCGACGGCGCGACCTCGCCAAGCGCTAGCAGCCACGTCCATAGTCACTTACCAGGCACCCTCAAACTCGAAGCTTGTGGGTCTCTTTACCTGTACCGCACACAGGTAGAGCAGGGGGTTGTACCTGAGATGTTTGAAACGTCGGAACCCAGTCGCGTATCAGCGCGAGTTGATGCCTTGTTGTCTTGTAAGCTTACCGGATGGAAGCCAAGAACTTGGGTGTAGAACTGGGCCGACGCTGTCACGTCTGAGCAACAACGGGATATATGGTTCATGGCCACCAAACCGAGCGGACCGCAGTGCTCCATTTATAGTTCTACTGTAGTCGAGCGGTGTTGCACAAAGACAAGCGAGCGGCGCCCTATCGGTCGAGAAACCCCACTATCCGAAAGAGAATGCGGCTTATAGTCCCGCCGCACGAGGCAATCTTCTGTAGCACGAGGCAGGGAAGGAATGTGGCTCTTACAGCTGTGTAGCTTTGCCTGCTGCTTCGCGAGTAAGAGGGCCAGACCCCGAGGTCGAAGTGAGTCACCGGTCGAAGCTGAGTTGAATCAAACTGTATTTCCCTTCAAAAGGCATGCATGCCGCAAAATCAAAGCAATACCACAAGCTACGCGCAGCAAAATTATATAGCGGGCATAACGGCCCAACCGTCGACGATTTCGCTTTCTCGACAAGTTCCGAAGCACTTTTCCTTCCCACCTGCCATAAGTTTCGTAGTGATGTTGCAACAATCAGTTATGGAAGCTTATGAATGACGCCTTCAGAGTCGCTTTTGACGTCACCGAGCGCAGCCAGGGCGCAAGGGGGGCGGTCTGAACCCTCACTCTTCAGGCCGGCCCCTTGCGCAGCGGCGCGTTGGAGCCCCTGCCCACACCAGTTGCACTGGCAGTCAACCTCAGAGACCCGGTATCAGGTCCCACGAGTAACCCGGCCAGCCCTTCCATGCGCCGTACGACAGCCAGCAGTGGTATGCGCCTGAAGCATGGGAGGGGGCACGGTGGACAACAAGGTATGTCAGGAAGCCCGACCTGGGGTCGTTGCGGTTAGTGGCTGACTACGGTTCGACAAAACGCTGACATCGTTCCCCACGCACGCCGGCTGTGGCAAATCGGTCCCCAGAAACACTGCAAAGTTGCGTGTATTAGCGCTTGTGTCTTAGCGGCTAATGCAACACTTGCAGGGTACAGCTGCAGGGCAGCTGCACCTAGACTCCTAGAGCACATCGCCGCCCAGCAGGTTGAGCCCATGGCACACCAGGCAGCATGCTCGTAGATCACCAGAGTCCGCAATCCGTAGCAGCCGTGAGTAGCAACCCACCTGGAGTGAACGTCAACAATCCTAGCACAGTAAACCCGATCTCCTGCAGGGACCATGAGGGAGACGCAAGCCTTGGTCCGTCAGTGTGTCCCCTTTATGTCGCTTTGCCACGTGCAACAGCAACAGCACCATCGTGGTCTGGCCGTGCCCCGCCACAACCACACCGGTCACAATGATACGCACACCACACTGACTGCGAGCCAAATAGCCAGGTGTCATCCGCTGTGCGCTTTGCATGCCCCACCAGCCCAAAGGAAGCACCGAGGTTACACCCCTGCACTTGGTGGACGCCCGTGGCCTGCACCCAAACCACGCCACCTGGCATGCAACTCACCGCCTGGTGCTTGCCCAGTATGCGCTGCGTGAAGTGCAGCCAAGCAGCCACTAGGGAGAAGATGCCGAAGAGAAACAGGAAGATGGCCAGGGCCACTGCCCCCTTGGGCACCTCGGGCGGAGGCAGGCGGAAGCGGGGGTCATCCTCCTGTGCAGCGGTTCAGAGAGCCCGTCAGGCATGTAGCCATTTTATGGCGCCCTGCTGTGATATTGTGGGCTGCTGCCGGAGCGGATGTTTGGGACGCGTGCCGTGGGCGTGCCCTGCCAGGGGGACGTGGCCATCTCCTGATAACGGAGGGCACCCACTCCTCAGCGAAGGCCCCGGCGCGCAGTAGATGAGGTAGTATGCAGCAGAAGCATAGGGAATGTTTTCCATGCGTGTTCCGTCCCACTGCACAAGAGGCACTCACTTTGCTGGTGTCTACATCTGGAGGGAGACGCTGGTATCCAGCCCTGCTCCTCATTTGTAATGTTGTAACGGTTACTACATACTGTGATTGACGACGCCATAGTCCTTGGTGTTAGGGGCGCTCTCGGAAAACCACCAAGCTGTCATCGGTCGTGTTCGGTCGTGTTCGTCGGTCGCCCATGCACACGGGGAAGCTGAGGTATCGTGCCCAGAAGCTCTGACTCGCAATAGGGCAGGCCAAATATTGCACATACTCGTTGCGCTTCTTACTTGCGTTTACTGGAAGGGGCACAACGTTAACGCTTCCTGTGTCAATCGTAATATAGAAGCTATTCGCTTCCCTCCTCGCTTCCCTCCCTGCCACTCAGACACCAGACTTTCGCGCTATACACGAGGGAGCTTCGGGCCGCACCCACGGCCCCGTCTGGGTCGCGGGCGCGCGGCACCACTAGGAGTCTCGTGGAGTGACGCAGGCCATGGCCCTCAGCTACACCTCAGCGGCCTCAGGGTCAAGCGGAAGCACAGCTTCGCTCACAGGGCCTATCGGGGAAGTCAAGCTATGGAGCAACAAGAAGGAGCAAGCGATGTATGAGAGCTATGCAGGTGAGCGCAGCAAGAGCTGTCTTGCTCAGGTGTTGGGGTTCTCTGGGGTTTTGGGGGCGTATCAGGACCCAATCGGACAGATGACACAAGGACTGAAACAGAATCGGTCTTGCAAAACCTGGTACGAGGAGTGACGCGGTGGCTCACGTGGTGGCGCACGTGCCCACGGTGCCGTATGCGTGTTCATGACTGACCAATTGTGTGTTCATGTTGATGGTACCGGTTGACACCGCGGTTGGTGTTCGTGTACATGTACATGTACCAGTCTAAGACCTGAGCTGTGACGTTGTAGGACGGAACCTGGTCTTGGAGGAGGGAGGGGTTGACATATCCGTCTTCGGCTCCAGCGGCAGTGCAAAACAGAGCCCGTGCGACTGCGCCCAACTTGCTCACCT
>VFQN01002513.1_pt1 | contig 28047 bp, 29 predicted proteins | sample 3512371 | NCBI WGS metagenome assembly VFQN01 (sample SAMN10412370, study PRJNA504923) | tailings metagenome | isolation source: Replicate 2 from Balatoc abandoned mine | place: Philippines: Itogon, Benguet | collected 2017-08-28
CTTCAACATTCTCGCGCCCAGCGACTTGGCCGCAGCGCATACACCGCTACACATTTTGCCAAATATTTGGCGCCGAAAGCCCCGCCAATCATGGGTTCATTTTCGATCGGAGGCCTGAAGGGCTGAGGTTCACGCAGGCCTCCCGCATGCCTTCCGCTACTCGTCGCAGATGCAGGCGTATTCTGCGCGTTTGCATACACCGCACTCGTGGGTCTCCAGCTTGAAACGAACGTTCTGCGGTTTTGCCTCGGGAGTTTGCTTGAACTGCACAATGAGGTTGTAGCCGTCCCCTTCGGGCAGTTTCGTCTTACTCACCAGCACATCGCCTTTCTTCGCGAACTCGATGGTCTGCTTGCCTGCCTTCGCATCCGCGACGACGGTGACGCTCTGTGTTGTGGCAGGGACTGGCTTCAGTGCGGCATCGTAAAAGGCAAAGGTGACGGTGTGATCCTTCTCCAGGAAGAACTCCGCTTTGGGTTCAGTCCGTTCGAGCAGGCGCCCGCCCTTGGGACCACCCAGATGCTTCTTGTCGGCAGCGTTGAGGGTGAGTAACCCGGCGCAAAGCACGCCGGCCAGGGTTAGCGACTTGATGAGTGCGTTCATGGATTCAACGTTTCCGCGTTCTTGGTTTCTGTTTTTCCCTCAATCCACTCGTAAAGCACGGGCAGCAAAACGAGCGTGAGGAAAGTCGAGGTGATGATGCCGCCGATGACGACCGTCGCCAGAGGCCGCTGCACTTCCGCGCCTGCTCCGCTCGAAACGGCCATCGGCAGGAAGCCGAAGCTGGCGACAAGCGCCGTCATCAACTTGGGACGCAAGCGGGTTAAGGTGCCTTCCACCACTGCATCGCGAAGGTTCTTTCCCCCTTCGCGCAACTGATTGATGAAGCTGATGAGCATGATGCCGTTGAGCACTGCTATGCCCGACAGCGCGATGAAGCCAACACCGGCGCTGATGGTGAAGGGCATGCCGCGCAGCCATAACGCCACGATGCCGCCGGTCACCGCCAACGGCACGCAGACGAAGATCAGCGCTGCCTGTCGCAGACTCCCGAAGCTCAAGAAGATTAGGACGAAGATGAGGGCCAACGCTAGCGGCACGACGACCTCCAGACGTTTTCGTGCTTCCACGAGGTTCCGGAACTGGCCGCCAAATTCGAAGTAGTAGCCGTCTGGGAAATGCACTTTTTCGCGAATCGTTCGTGTCGCCTCCTCGACGAAGCCCGCGGTGTCGCGTCCCCGCACATTGATCAGAATGCCTGCCCGCCGTTGGGTGTTCTCGCGTGCTATCGTGCCGACCTGCTCGACGGTCTTGATCGTCGCGATCTGTCCGAGCGTGAGCAAACCGCCCTCGTCCGTGCGGACCGGCAGTTGCTTCATCATGTTCAAGTCCATGCGCAGGGGTTCGGCAAGTCGCACGATAATAGGATAGCGGCGATTGCCATCGATGAGGGTTCCGACGTTCCCGCCGCCAAGCGCGGTCTCGACGACGCGGTTCACGTCCTCCGCGTGAAGGTTGTAGCGTTGGAGCGCGGCGCGGTCCGGCTTGATCTCCAGCATGGGGACCCGGCCGATCGCATCGAACTCACTCTCCTTGCCGCCGGGCAGGCTCTGCAAAACTCCCCGCACCTCGCCTGCGAGCCTCTCGAGTTCCTCGAAGCTGTCTCCGTAGATTTTGCAGACGAGGTCGGCCCGGGCGCCGGCCATGATCTCATTGAAGCGCATCTGGATGGGTTGTGAAATGAGATACGCCTGGCCAGGAACCTTTTGTGTGAGCGTGCGGCGCATCAATTCGGCGAGTTGTTCCTTGGTCGCGCGTTTGCCCTCGATGGTGCGCCATTGATTTCGCGGATGCAGCAGGACGTAGGTGTCGGCTACGTTCGGGCCCATCGGATCGAGTGCGATTTCGGCCGTGCCGATGCGTGAGAATAGCTCACGAACTTCCGGAAACTCGGCCCGCAGGACACGCTCGGATTGCTTCTGCAAATCCAGCGAAGCCTCCAAGCCCGCGCTGCTACTGCGGATGAACTGCAACGTAAGGTCCCCTTCGTCCAATTGTGGAATGAACTCGGCGCCAAGCCGCGTAAAGAGCCAGAGCGAGCCCCCAAACGCCAAGACCATTGGCAGTACCACCAGCCAGCGGCGATGCAGGCCAAAGTTTAGCAGCGGCCGGTAGAGCAACTTCGCGGCGCGGACAGACCAGTTGTCGCCCTCGATGATCCGTCCGCCGAGGAAGAAGGAGCACAGGACCGGCATCAGGGTGAGTGCCAGCACCAGCGCACCGCCCAGCGCGAGCATCACCACCACGGCCATGGGTTTGAACATCTTGCCTTCAATGCCTTGCAGCGTGAGCACCGGCACATAAACCATGGTGATAATAAGCACCCCGAAGAACATCGGGCGTGCGACTTCCTTGGCGGAGAACAACACTTCGCGGGCGCGTTCCGCCGACGTGAGCGGACGGCCGAGCTTGTGCTGCTTCTCCCCGACGTGGCGGACAATGTTCTCCACCATCACCACCGCCCCATCGATGATGAGTCCGAAGTCAATCGCGCCAAGACTCATCAGATTGCCCGACAGGCCGAGTCGTGTCATGCCGATGATCGCAAACAGCATCGACAGGGGAATCGCCAGCGCCACGATGACCGCCGCGCGCCAGTTGCCGAGGAGGAGGAAGAGAATCACCACCACCAGCAACGCGCCCTCCGTCAGGTTCTTTTCCACCGTGTTGATGGTGCGGTTGACCAGCAAGGCGCGGTCGTAGAGTGGACGCACTTCGACACCGCTCGGGAGGGTGGCTTGGATTTCCTGGAGCTTCTCGCGGACCGCCCTTGCGACGAGGCGTGAGTTCTCGCCCGCGAGCATGATCGCCGCACCGACCAGCGCCTCCTCGCCCTGATCAGTGCTGGCGCCCGTGCGTACTGCGTGGCCGATAACAACCTGGGCGACGTCGCGCACCAGCATGGGCTTCACTCCGCCGCCGAACTTGAGCGGGAGCGCTGTGATTTCCTCCACGGAGGCCACACGACTATCCGCGCGGATGACGATCTGTTCACCGCCAATTTCCACCAGGCCGCCACCCGAGTTGCGGGTGTTTTCCCGGATGCGCTCCGCGAGATCCGCGAAGGACATGCCGGCGCTCATGAGCCGCGCAGGATCGGGCTGGATCACGATCTGCTTTTCGTAGCCACCACTGGTGTTCACTTCAGCCACGCCTGGCGTGGTGCGAAGCATGGGCTTGATCTGGTAGTTCTGGATGAGCTTAAGCGCCATCAATTGCTCCTGTCGGGTGCCAGGTTTGTTCGTGGCGGCTGAGGTGAATTCAACCGCGTAGTGGAAGATCTCGCCCAAGCCCGTCGCGATGGGGGCGAGCTGCGGAGTTAGGCCGGGCGGCAACTCCTCCTGCGCGCCCCGCAATCGTTCGCTTACGAGCTGGCGCGTGCGGTAAATATCTACCGCGTCCTGAAACGTCATGGTGATCTGCGACAGGCCGAATTTGGAAAGCGAGCGCAATTCTACCATGCCGGGCAGTCCGGCCATTTCGCTCTCGATGGGGAAGGTGACGAGCTTTTCGATTTCTTCGGGCGCGAGTGCGGTGACCGCTGTGTTGATCTGCACCTGCGGGTTGGTGATATCTGGCACCGCGTCAATCGGTAGGCGAAGCGCGGACCAAAAACCTACGGCGAGAAGAACGGCGGTCGCCAGCAGCACGGCGGCCCGCTGGCGCAATGACAGGTCGAGGACTTGGTTGAGCATAGGTCAGTGACCGTCGGCGCACGCCTTGCCACCGCGCAGGGATTGAAGTTCTGCGAGCCAGAGCGTCATTACCGGCTGCACCACGATCTGATCGCCGGCGTAGATGCCGTCGGTCAGTTCCACGAAGTCAGGATTCACGAGGCCAAGTTTCACCGGAGCTCGCATGAAGTGATCTCCACTCGCTGTGTAGACGAAATCACCTTCCGAGGTGCGAAGCAGCGCCGAGCGAGGCGCGCTGACGACCTTGCGGTCACCCCCGAGTGGGACGGTCACAGTGACGAACACTCCCGACGGCGGCAGGTCGGCAACGGCGAGTAATACCTCAACTTTTGCGGTGACGCCCTCTAGGTCGCGACGGAGAGCGATTATCCGGCCCTCGGATTCCGCCCCTGCGTCCCCGGTGCGCACGGATGCGGTCTGACCTTCCCGTAGCATCGAAGCGTCAGCCGGGCTCACATTGCCTGCCAATAGAATGCCCGGCGAACGACCTCCCGGCACCCTCGTGTGGGGCGCTGCGCTTGCGTCACCGCAAACCTGCGCCGGGAATGTGAGCAAGGAGGCTATCGTGCGTTCCTCGACATCGGCAACTTGCAGTCCGATGTAGTTGGCGGTGGTGGGTGCGACAAGCAACCCCTTGTTGGCTTTGTAGGTGATGCCGACCTCTGCCACGGGTAGTGGCTCAGCCGCCTCCGAGCTGCCGGCCCGGCCGTCGTTGCCCTTCGGCCCGCAACTCGCGCTCACGAGAGCGACGGTGGTGAAGACTAGGGCTAGACCCATTTGCTTGGGGGCACTCATTTGGTGACTTCCTTCGTAGTGGCTAGCGCCGGAATCAGGCCGGTGAGCAGCTCCAAAGCGACAGCTGCCTCAAGGGCCTCCTTCTTGGTGTCGAGCAAGGTCTCGACCGCTTCCAAGTACTGCTTTTGAAGTTCCACGTAGGTGGAGATGGGAACGGCACCGAGGCGGTAATGTCGGTCGGCGACCTCAGCGGCGTCTCGGAAGTGCCTCGTCGAATCCGGGCGCCAATTAGCCATCTCGCGGAGTTTGGTTTCGTACGTGAGCACTGCCGAGAGCACTCGTCGCGCGGTCTCCCGCTGTGCGACTTCGTACGAGACGGAGGCCTGCGTTTGCCGCGCGGCGGCCACCTCGATGTTCGCGCGATTTCGGTTCCAAAGAGGTAGTGGCAGGCTCACGGCCACGCCCACGATTCGCTCCCGCTCACTGCCTAGGTTTTCCTCGGAGACGGTGGGTCCCATGGTGATCGCCGGATACCGTTCATTGCGGGCGAGATCGACTCGTAAGCCCTGTTGGGCGAGTTCCACGGCGCGGGCCCGCAACTCGAAGTTGTTGGTTCTCGCCATGGCGAGGAGTCGGTCACGGTCCTCGGCAGGTCTGAACGCAAGGGGGGAGTCCGCTATGTTCAGGGCAGTCTCAGGAGGGACACCTCTCAGTTGGTTGATCTCCAAGAGGGCGGCCTGCGTTGCCAGTTGTGCGTCGCTGGCTTTGCGCTGCGCGTTGAGTTCGGTGGCCTCGATGACCCGGATTTCGAGGAGCGGCGTCAATCCCGCGGGGTCACGCTGTAGGAGCACTTCCCGAAGTGCCCGGAACCGCTCGGCAACCTCGAACGCCGCGGCCGCCTTTTGCTGCGCAGCGAATAATCCGAACGCCAAGGAGCGAACACGCCCCCCCAGCGCAAGCCTAAAGCGATCATAACCGAGTTGGGCAAGCTCCACGTCGCGGTTGGCGATGGCCTTGCGCAGGGAGAGTCGGCCAGGCCATTCGAAAGGCTGCAGGACCGAGACGGACCACGCGACACCCTCCGCACTAAGCCCGCCACCGTCGGCGGTCTTCTGACCCACGGTTCCGGTAAGTTCTGGATTCGGCCAAGCGCCTGCGGATCGCTGGCCGGCCTTGGCTGCCGTCATCTCTGCTTCGTAGAATCTGATCTCAGGGTTCTGACGAAGAGCCTGGCCGACGACCTCGTCGAGTGAAACAGACTGAACCGCGGGGGCATTCGTTTCATCCGCGAGGGCTGGCGTTGGGCCGATGGCAGCGACGAGAAGTAGCCGTAGTGCGGATTTTCGGATTCTTAAATAGCGTGGTGCTGAGGTTGAAAGATGGAAGGGCATAGGAGGGAACGTTGGGACACGACAGACCTCGGGAACTGCGGGCCAAGCGGCACGCAGTAGAAACGGAAACGAGCCCACGTGAAGGCGTGAGCGAATCAGGAATCCGAGGAGGGAGCCCGAACGGGAAGGGCCTGCCGAAGCACGAAGGTCCAGATCGAGGACAGTGGTGGCGGTCGGGGAGCGGCGGCGAGGACTCGAAATGGTCCGGTTAGAAATGCGGCGAGCGGCTGAGGTTCCGGCAACTCAATTGGCGACCCGTCAGTGCGAAGGTCGTGGCTGATGTCGTCGCCTCGATTGGAGAAGTACCTCTCCTGCTCAAGTTCGCAGCAACCGCAATCCTTGCAGGACCCGTCCCTGTCCTGATCGGAATGGTGATGGTCGCTGCACCGAAGGAACTCCAGCCCAGGAATCGCCGCGATCCGGCAACGCGCCGTTAATGGCACCCAAAGGATTGCCATTACCAGAAGCACTGTTCGGCTCAGCGACCGCACGAGGGTAGTTAATAGCAGCAGTTGAGGGATGTGCAATCAGCATGATCCCCAGCATGATCCCCCGCGGCCATCCGTGTAGTTCTCGGCTGCTTCATGCATTCCCTTTAATGAGGCCCTTCTCGACCAGCGCCGCCCGCAGCTCGTTGGCGAGGGTGATGACGCTGGCCAGGTCGGTTGCTGCGGCTTGAATCGCGTTGGCTCGTTGGACGGTCGGCGCTGCCCCGTGGAATCCGACCTTCGAGGACGTTCCCGCCCCCATCTGAACCTCCCACGACAGCGCTCCGGCATGGCGCTTCAGACCGCCGTCGCTGGTGTTCAGGATCAGGTACCCGGTCGGGAACGTTCCGCTGGCCGGATCAGCCGTGACGGTTGCCGGCGCCGTCTGCCGCCAGGTCCCGGGCGAGCCGGCCACGGTGCATACGAATTCTGCCCGGTTCTGGTCCCGCCAGAAGTCGCCGACGTTCCACGCCCCGGAGGTCGGTGGGCCATTTAGAGTGTTCGGGCTCCCGTTCTGGTAGGTCGGAACGCGGCGGAACAGTTCCTCGCTGGCGATGACCCAGTTCTGCTGGGACAAGGCCACGAAGCTGGCGGCGTCGGTCACGTTGAAAAGGCGGCCGGGGGCGATGGTGCTCATGTTTTCCTCACGGTGATCTCGTCGAAGTTCAGACTCCGCAGGCCGGCCAACGAGTAATGGGCCCTCAGCTTGAAGTCGGTCTCGGCGCCCAGGAGGGCCACGAGTTGGGCGTTGGTAATCGTAACGGGACCGGCGTTGCCCGCGAATGCGATCTCGCCCTTGAGCGTGCCGCCTGTGGTCAGGACCTGGAGCACGGTGGCGTCCGCCCTGCATTCGAGGTTCTGCGTGACGTTGAATCCAAACCGCAGCTCGCTGGTTGGCGTCCAGTTGACCGCGATGTCCTGTCCGGCGGCGTAGGTGGGGTGGGCCCCATCCTCGAACACGCGGAGGTTCGTCGGCGCAGCTGGACGCTGCGCTCGCTTCTGGATCGTGACGGCGATCTCGGGCACGCCAGCGAGGTCGAGTTCCTGCGCCAGCAAGTAGGGCTGCTCCTTGAAGGTGGCGGTGCCCTCGGGCAGGTCCGCGGTCCACGTCACCGGCTTTTCGAGGCCCAGCTGAAGCACGTAGGCGATGGCCCCGCTCGCATGGCTCTCAACCCGGGTCCCGAACCACTCGCGCAGCACTTTCAGCGTGTACCGCTTCGGCCCGGTCAGCTGGGCATCGTAGCCGACCATGATCTCACCCCCGATGAAGACCTGGAGCGGCTGCGTGGTGGTCGCCTCCTCGAGGGTGGTTTCCTCCAGGTCCCAATCGTCGCCGATGAACGTGATGTCGATCGAGGCCTCGACCAGCGCCGCGGCGTCGAGGGCGGCATTCAGTGTGCCCCTCATGGCGAAGGCGGAGCCCCCGGCGACCTGTACGAACGAGTCGGCCGTGCGCTCCCAGTAGGCGTGGAACCCGTTGGTCAGCGGATCGCCGCGGACAGGCAGGAAGATCAGGGAGGGCTTCGCCTCGCGCAGGTAGCCGTACGGCAGTTCCAGAGCGACGTTGGCCAGGAGGGGTTGGGCAGAGTATTCGCCCTCTGGCTCCACGTCATCGGGTGCCACCGCCGTCGGGATGGCGTTGAGCCAACCCCGGTCCTCTTTCCAGCGGATGGCGACCTCGGGCGAGTCGGGCTTGTCGACCGTCAACTCGGCGATCCGGACCTTCAAGGCGGTCAGACCGGCGGCGGTGTGCGTCAGAGTGACGAGGTCGCCGACCTGGACGCCGGCCGTGGACGTGCGCTTCACGCGGGCTGTTCCCGTCATCACGGGCAAGGCCGCTTGCCGCCCGAGGCTCGCCGCAATCCGCCACGCGACGGCCTGCTGAGTGACCCACGGGCGTTCCACGCTGCGGGTCCGGGTGCTGCCCGTGAGCGCGAAGTTCCCCCGATCTCGAAAGGAGACGCCGTCAGCGGTCCATGCCTTCTCCCGATTGGTGAACTTCACCGTCAGGAGGTTGTACGTGCTCTCCCACCCACCGGCATCGACATCGGGCGGATCGGTGAAGTCGTCCTCGTCCCAGGCCACGGTTGCCTCGCCATCGCGCACGAGCCGCAGGCCGATCTTGCCGGTGCCGGGGTCGATGACGGGGAAGGCATCGATGTTCTCGATCAGGAAACCGAGGACCTGGTTGAACGAGGTCGGCGAGGTCAGGACGGGCGAGATGCCCATGCCTTCCGCAGCGAGCGTGGCGGCGACGGCATTCATGGCGGTCTCGTCGAGGTGCGACGCTGTCAGCCCGAGGCCGAACACTTCCGAGGCCCACAACTCCGCGAAGACCGCGACCGGGTTGGCGTCCAGGCCGATCAGGGCCGAACCGGTTATCCACGGAGCCACCGGAGCCCTCCGCAAGACGAACTCCATGTTGGGCATGGAGGTCTTGTTGGCCCCGAGGAAGAGGTCCACGACCACGAAGCACTGGCGGCGGTAGGCCGGGTGGGTGACGCCGCTGGCGGCGAGGTTGGCATCGAGAGGCTGCGTCGCCGTGCCCCAATAGATCGTGATGGTGCCTCGGTCGGGCACCGTGATCGCGGTCGAGTCCGAGGAGCCCCGGCTCACCGGGCCGGTCCACACCACGTCATCGTCGAAGAGGATCTCGTCCAGGCCATCCACTGTCCCGTGGCAGACGATGGCGGCGGCGCGGGCATAGTAGTTGAAGCCAACCGTCTCCTTCTTCTTGCCGACCTTCTTTTTGATGGGCTTCGAGCGCACGTCCCACGGCTCCGAAATCCACGTCACGCCGAGCTTGGCGATGCCGGCGAAGTACGGCAGCGGGCGCCCCTGTTCGTTGGTGTTGGTCCGCTTGGGATCAACCCCCAGGGGTTCCTGCTCGCTGGCTTCTCTTAGATCGTTGGAGGCACCGAAGCCCATCGGGGTCGAAAGTGGTGGGTCAGGAGGTTGCGGTAGGTGGGGTCATCAATCGTGGACTCGATGACGCCGTGCCCGCGCAGGCAATGAACGAAGTCGCCGACAGGCGAGGTCACGAGGCCAAGGTGATGGGCAACGCCGTGCCCGAACCGGAAGCACAGGAGGTCCCCTTCGAGCAGTGGCGACAACGGGTCCGGCGGCTCGTCCACGGGCCATTCCTCGAAGCGCCCGTCCTGTCGGAGCCAGGTCACGAGCAAGCTGGTCGCGGCGTGGCGTCCGGCATCGATGGTGTAGGGGCCGGTGAGAACGAACTCGATGACGCAGGCCTCGATCAGAATGGCCGCCGGCAGGTTCACGCAATCGACCCCAGCGCCCTTGATGCGGGCATGGGGAACGAACGGTGTCCCGATCCACTCCCGGGCAATGGCGGCAATGCGGGCGCGAAGGTCGGGGCTCAGTTCAAGCGGAAGGGTCGCGGTCATTTCTTGCCTCCTCCGATGTCGGGCGTGCGCATGCCCTTGAGGGTGATGTTGCGGGCGACGCTGCGGTGCCCACCCCAGTTGATGAAGTTGGCGAACTTCGCGGCGCAGGTGTCGGCCTTCCCGTCGCAGCCCGGGATGACGGTGGCCGCATTGCCGGTCTGCGCCCGGTGGAACGGGTAGCTGAGTGTCAGCGTCACCGCGTTGCCGGCGGCAGCCGACGAGGCCATCACAGTCCGAACCTCACGGTTCACGCCGGCCCCGACCTCAATCCAACCCTCGGCGAACCACGCCGCACCGAGGCCCGACAGCGAGGCGTGCGTCACGACCACGCTTCGACCGGAAACTGCGGTCACTTCCGCGGTCTTGGCGTAGCCGGCCTGGCTGGTCCCGCAGGGACCCGAGAACACCTGCCAGTTGCAGCGGGCCTGAAGGAGGAAGCCGGGCACCGAGCGCGGCAGGACCTCCGCAAACGAGGCGCACTTCGCAACGAGGCTCCGCCCGGAGGCGCGGACGTTCTGCACGCGTCCGATGGCGATCACGTTGCCGGCATCGGCCAGCGACAGGGACTCCCGGACCTCGACGTTCAGCGGCAGCGACAGCGCAGGTGGGACGAGGTGGATCACCGGAATGTCCGGGTCCCGTTCGCACTCGATTGTGAAGTCGGGCATGTCCGCCCGGGTGCTGCGCTGGATTTGACCGTGCGTGATTCGCTTGGCCGTCCAAGTGTGCCCGCCAGTTTCGAGGTCCCACGAGAACCCTGTGAGCCGCCATTCCGTGACCGGGTCGGTGTCGATCCAGAAGCGGTAGAGGTAGACCGGCGATTGCCCGGTCTCGGCGGCGGCGTACTCCAGCGGAAGCTCGATGACCTTCAGGGAACGGACCTGCCGGTTCTCCGCGATGAACTGGGCGCGTTCCGTGTCGTCGGCTAGGCGGACGTAGAGCAGAGGGCGGACGTACCAGCCGGCATCTGGCGTCATTCCAAGCCCGGGCGAGACCGCCACCCGCTCCAGGCCCTCGCTGAGGTCGGCGACCGAGGACACCTTGACGGCCACAGGAGCTTCGCCCGCCTTGGTGAACCAGAGATGGAGTTCGGGCCCGTCCTCGAAGGTGGCCGCCAGTCCAGCGGCCTCGATGTCGAACTGGGTTGGCGAGGTCGCAGCCACGATCCGGAAGGCCTGCTCGGGTGCTGGGAGCCAGAAGCCGACCAACCGACCCCGCAGCGCGGCCGTCCAGGCATCGAACTCGGAGATGGCTTCACCGGAATCCAGCGGCACCTCCGCAGTCCACCCGCGGATGACGTGCGTCTGGTCACCCCAGAGCAGCGCTTCCTTGAGCCCGTAGCCGACCTCCTGGAGGTCGTAGTCTAGACGCTGGACCGGCGACGTGGACCAGTCCAGGTCCCACGTGAACACGGGCCGCGAGAAGTAGAGTGTGGTGGCCATGGTCAGGTCACAGTGAGGCTGTCGAACCAACAGCCCGATTCGCCGCCGGACCAAGGGGCAAAAAACTCGATCATGACGCCGCCTTTGGCCGTGGCGGTGAAGGTCAACGGACCGATGACGACCCAATCGGAGCCTCCCGGGGCCGAGCCGCTGAGGTCGGCGTTCAGCCCGATGTCGGCATTCGCCACCAGCCGTGCCGAAGGGCGAGGCAACGTGGCCGAGGGTTGCTTGGCCTTGATCGTCACCGAACGGCTTCCGGCCGCTATCGGAATGCGGAGGCGGATCAGGCCGCCCTTCGGCAGGTAGAGGCTCGGCGCGGCAGCGGACCCTTCGGCGTCGTCGCGGCCAGCACCCAATGCCAGGCACTCCACCGACGGCTCTGAGCTGACCGTCCGGATGCAACGGTGCGTGACCGGGAAGACTGGGTGCAACTGAACCGACATGGTCGGCACGAGTGCCCCGGGGTATTTCGCGATTGTTCCGCCGTCCGCCATGGTCAGCTCCTTTCGACGGTGTCGCTGGTTTCGAGGAACATCCGGCCGTTCTGGTTCGCCGAGTTGGCGACCCTGCCGACGTGAACGAAGGAACGACCCGCGAAGGCTCCGGTGCCGCTGACGGTGTCGCCCTGCGCGTAGGTGATGGACGCCGGCGCATGGGCGGGCGCCCAGATCCCGCGAAGACGCCCCCGCAGCACCACACCCGGCGCGTCGGAAGTTCGGATGAAAAGCGGTGAGAGGATGAGCCCGCCGTCCGCCGGGTTCGGGAAGGCGAAGTTGCCGGCGCAGTTCGGCATGTCCGAGAACCCGGCCAGCACATCGAACTGCGGGCTCTTCACGATGGCCGTCGAATCGCGGAACAGGAAGTGCCCAGGCATGGCCGAGTAGGCGCCCTGCGTCTGCGAGCCGATGCCTTCGATCCCTGAAGTCCAGTTGTTGGTGTTCTCCCAATAGCGCCCGATGATGGCCACGGCGTAGTTGTCATTGGGCAGGTAGGAGAGGAACTCCCCAAAGTAGACGCCGCTGACGATCCCGGAGGCATCGTAGTGCGTGAAAAGTACGAAGGTCCGGTCATCGGCCCCGAGCCACCATTGGCGAGAACTCGAATCGGCCCCGCTCGACTTCTTGGCGACGAGGTGGCCGACCGAGGCGACGGGGTTGGTGACCGCGTCGATGCCGGTCATGTCCTCGAAGCTCTGGATGCGGGCTTCCGACGCCACGGTCGCGTTGGCCTCATCCACGCGGAAGTAGGCGCGCAGCCGGCCGCTGCCCATGCGGAAGGCGGCTCGGTTCACGTCGACGTAGGGCTTGGTCCAGCCGGCGGCGGCTTTGGAGCCGTAGCCGTTGACCAGACAGGCGTCGAGGAGGGCGATGAGTGAGCCGCGGGTCCCGTTGAGGACTGGGGCGCTCGCGTCGTCGTGCTTGTAGAGTTTCCATCCCATGGTGGTCAGGTGTTAAAGGTTACGGGCTGAGGATCGGTGCCCGTTGCAGCCAGTGATCGAAGTCGCCGCCCGCCGAGATCCGCGGCAGTGGCGCGCCGTGAAACCAGTAGTCGAACTCGAAGAGGCCTGGATCGCCCTCGGGCTCCGGATCGACGGGCGGCTCGCCCACGATGTCCGGGACGGTCTGGAGTTGGAGGACCTCGACGCTCACCGCCTGCCGCCAGTCATCGAGGGCTTCGAGTTCCCCGAGGGTCACCTTGCCGAGGATGGTCGGGTACACGCGGGCTCCGGCCGGGTAGGCTCTGGATAGCGGATCGACGAGATGGATGGTCTTGGTCTCGTGGAACACGACCACTGCCAGGTCGAACAGGTTGAAGCACTGAAGGTCCGGTCGGTGAATGAAGAGCACGTCACCGGGTTGGCTCTGGAAGCCGTCCACGGTCACCGTGACCTTCTTGCCGCTGGCATTCGCCGCCACCTCCAGCCCTCGACCCCAGTGCGGAACGATGGCTCGGCCCGCCTTGGCAGCGGCGCGAAGACGGTCCGACAGCCACCGGCGCTCGGTGAGGTCCTGCGGGACGAGTCGAAAACGGATGCGCTGACGAGGTTTCAACCGCATGCCGATTCGAGCCTCTGACCCGGTCACGGCCGACTCGATCCGGGTATCCCACGAGCGTGACCAGTCCACCAGCTGCCGCCAGTCGGGCGGGTGCGGGATCACCACGGCATCTTTGAAGGTCGTAACGGGCATGGGTCAGGTCTTGAGGCCGATGTCCATCCGGCGACGGCGGATCACGTCGACGATCAGTGACTGGCCGTCGGCGCTTTCGAGGAACTCGCGGGCGTGGCGACGGTTGTCGACCAGGACGAGGCTCATGTTGGCGCTGGTCCCTCGTGGCTGCGGTGCCGACGCAGAGGCGGCGGGTTGAGGCTCGCTCTCGGCCCCCGCGTAGAAGCCTTCTGTGGGGGCGGAGACGGCTGACATGATCCGTTCGGTGATGCCGGCGGGGACGATCAGGCCGGGCCGGTCGGGCACGAAGAGTTCCGGGCCTTCCTCACCCACGAGCGCGGGCATGCCTGGAGTGGGACGACCACCCTTGGCGAACGCTCCGGAAATGGCGGCCAACGCCGCGAGCATCGCCGCCATGCCGACGACGGCAGCAACGCCGTACGAGGAGATGGACGACATCATGGCGCCCGGGGCCTTGGCGGCCGCGTCGGTGGCGCCTTCCTGCGTCGAGAACATCATGTTCTTGATCGCCATCAGGGCGCGCTTTGCGATCCACTCGGCGAACATCCGGGAGATGGCGGAGATGACGCCGTTGAGGATGGAACTGCCGATGCTCCGGAGGGCGTCCGCCCAGTCCATCGTACCTTTCACGAGGCCCTCGATGCCCTGCGCGATGCCGTCGATGGCGGTGCCGATGACGCTGGAGAACGCCCGGGCCACCGACTCCGCCGCGGTGCCGATGCGGTTCTCCAGTTCGGTCACAGTGTTGAGCATCTGGTCCCGCATCGAATACGGGTCGGGTGCTCCTTCGGCCCGCGTCAGTTGTCCCTCGACCCCATGCCGCTCGCTTTCGAGACCGCGCATGGATTGGGTGAGGCCGTCGCGGACCTCCGCATCCTTCTCGACTTCGAGCCGAGCGCGGAGTTTCTCGATTTCCTGGTCGATGAGGGTGACTTCCTCCCGGAGCAGGGCGATCCGCTCCCGGTACTTGTCCGCCTCGGTCGTGCCGAAGTTTGCTTCCAGCCGGGCCATCTCGTCCTCGACCGCCTGTCGACGGCGCCGCAGCTCGTACTCGGAGTCCCTGAGTTCGCGGGCGATGCGCTTGCGACGCTCCGCGGCAGGGTCGACATCGGTGTCGGGATCGGTACCCCCGGGCTTGGCACCCGGAAGCGATGGCGGCGACCAGAGCGAACCGGCGGTGGTCCGGAGTTCGTCGAAGCCTTTCTTTGCCTCGGCGACCAAGGTGGCGACGGTTGCCGCCGCGCCTTGGATGGGCGTGACGAGGGCGTTCCGAAGGGCCTCGCCCGTCTTGTCCGCGCTTTCGATGACGGCCTTGCCTGTCGCGAGGAAGGATTGCCCGATTTCGAGGGCGGCAGCCTTGGCCTTGTCCTTGGCTTCACCGAAGCGGCCTTGGGCGACCAGCACGAGCGCCTCGGCAAGATCCCCGGCGGCTCGGACCGCGACCTTGATGTGCTCGATCAGGGCGCGGATGACTTCGATGGGCTGCTGCCAGATGCGGGCCAGCAGTTTGCCGAAGGCCTCATACACCTTGCCCATCGCGGCGGTCTGAACGGTCCAGGTGTTGAACCAGATGCGGCCAGCGACGATGAGCGCCTGGATGTCGAAGACAAGGTAGCGGAGGGCCTCGGCGAGGAACGCGGCGCCCTTGCGGACGGCTTCGTTCTCCTTCACCCACTCGATGAGCCGGTTGCTCAGGTCGAGGAGTGTCGGGATCAGTTCAGCCAGCGCGGTGCGGGCGATCCCCTGAACCGCCATATGCAGCCGGCCGAGGTTGTCGTTCAGTGCATTGGCGCCCGCCGCCGTTTCCGGGGCGATGACCATTCCGAAGGTCCGCGCTTCCTCCATCATTTCGCGGATGCCGTCGGCCCCGGCATTGAGCATCGGGATCATGCTCAGGCCTTCCTTGCCGAACAGTTCGAGGGCCAGCGTGGTCTTCGCGACACCGTCCGGCATCGCGGCGAACCGGGTGGCGATGTCCTGCAGGAGGTCGGTTTGCGAGCGGAAATGCCGGTCGGCCGTCTTCACCTCGATGCCGAGGGTGACGAAGGCGTCCGACCCTGCGGAGGCAGACTTCGCGAGGAACTTGAGAGCGTTGTGCAGCGCCTCGGCCGAGGACTCGGACAAGGTCGCTGCGTAATCGAGGGCGGTCAGGTCACTGGCAACGATGCCGAGCTTCTGCGAGGCCTCCGCCGCCTGATCCATCGCCTCCAGTGCCCCCTTGAGCTGGGAGGCGAGTTCGTGGACCGACAGCCCGGCAGCCAAGGTGCCGGCGAGACCAAGGGCGAACCCTCGCACCTTGGTCGCCATCGCCTCCAGCGGCGCCGTCACGGCGCTACGGAATTGGCGCATGCCCGCCTGCACGGCCCCGAGGCCGGTCAGCTTGACGACGACTTCGACCGTGTCGGCGGGCATGGTTCAGAGGTGCGGGTTGAGGCCAGCTTTCGCCGCAAGCGCCATCCGGGCGGCGGCGGCATCGAGGTAGGCGAGCAGTTGGCGCAAGGTTAGGCTCATGACCCAGTCCGGCGGGTACCCCTGCCAGACCAGGAAATCGACGGCCCGGGTCAGCGGGTCGTGACGGTCGCCGTGACCGCCCCTTGCAGCACGCCGCCGACCGCCTTGAGCTTTCCCAGGAGGTCCTCGCGGAAGTTGATTTGGACGGCGGCACTCAGAAGCGTGAGCGCCTGCGAGGCCGACAGCGCCTCCAACCGCGCCTGAGGCAAGCCGGTGGACTTCGCTAGCAGCGTATTGGCCAACTCTCCGCCCGAGAGCACGGCGTCTCGCAGCCGGTCGGCGTTCAGCCGGACCGATCCATCCGCTCCGATCGCCTGCGATCCGACAACCTGTTCGATGCCGGCGGCGAGCTTTTGCAGGAACTGGAGTGTGTCCAGCCAGCGCAGTTCGCGGACCTGCACCTGTTCGCCCCCGATGTCGACCATTCGCACGGGGTCCAGAAGTTCGAGTTCGGTGCTCATGGGTTACTTCGAGGGCGGGTAGATGATGGGAACGCCGTTCGCGTCGACTTCGGGCTCGGGCTTGGCACCCCGGGTTCCCTTGGTCGCCGGGGCCGTAGTCTTGCCGGTCCACCCGCAATAGGTACGCAGGAAGATCGCGGCGGCCGCGGCGGCGGCGGACTCTTCCTTGCTGACCGGGCGGACCTCGGTGCTGGCGAGGTAGAGGGTGTACACGTCGGCGTAGGTGGCGCAGCGCTTGTCTTTGTCGGCCGTGGTCGAGCAGCCGGCGACGAGTGCGAGAGCCACGCAGAGAGCGAGAAGGGTGAGCTTGGTCTTCATGGTGGAATGGTGAGTCGGGAGGTTGAGGGTTCAGGAGGCGCTGCGGCGCTTGACGGTGGGCGTGCCGGTGGCGGTGGCGCGCACGGTGTACTTCCCGAACTCGCCGCTCTGTTCGGGCCACGCCGTGACGCTGAGGACGCCGGTGAAGCTGATGTCGCGGAGGGGCACCCCGCTGAACTGGTTCGATTCGAGGATGCGAACCGAGCCGCGGAACAGGACCTGGCTGTTGCCCGTGTAGCTCTCGAACGACACGGCGCTGGCGCCGAAGGTGAGGCTCAGGTCATCACCATCGCTGACGGTGACGCTCGCAGGGAGGACGGTCACGACCCCCGCACCGTGATCGAGGGTGTAGTCGGTTCCCTCGACGAGCGTGGTGACGCCCTTCTTCACGACCACCGTGTTCAGGCCGACCGCGCCGACGAAGTAGCAGCGGCCCTTCACGACGCCGGTCAGGCTCGCGGTGCCGGCCGGGGCCGTGCTTGCGGCCTGGCTGACGGTCGCGGGCGCCTTGGCGAGATGGAGCAGCCGGTGGTTGAAGGCGTCCATCTCGTCGAGGGTGAATTCCCAACGGTCGTGGACGGTGTCGACCTGCTCGTCATTGACCCGGCGGAAGCCGCCTTCGGCCACCATGCGGGTCTTGTACTGCTTCTCGGGCGTGTGCTTGTAGTCGGCGACGTTGCCGCAGTCGACATAGCCCGACTCGCCGGTCGGTTGAACGAACAGGCGGGCGGTGAGTTTCTCGTGGGCCTCGATGTGGCCGAGGGTGATGGCGATAGGCATGGGATCAGTGGTTGGTTTCGGTGTCGTGGGCGACGCCAGCGCCGGCTTCGATCAGGTTCTGGGCGCAGGTGGCGGGGAGAGTGAGGATGGTGCCGGGCTCGAAGCGCTGGCCGTTCACCCAGTGTTCGCGGGTGAGTTCCACTTCCTGGAGTTGGCGGACGGTGGTGGTGCTCATACGTTCGAGTGCGGACGGTGGTGGGGGCTTGGCGCGTCGTGGTAGAAGCACGGGCGGGAGCGGAGTTCCTGAGCGAGGGCGTTGATCGCCGTTATGGAGGCGACCGACTGCGCCATCATCTGGCGGACCAGCCAGGCGCTGAAGAGGAGCGCGACGATGGCGGTGACGAGGGACAGCCACACCACGTCCTTCTCACGGGCCACGTCGGCGACGTGCGTCACCGGGGCCAGCGCATCCGTGGTCGCCGCCAGCAGAGCGAAGCCGTGCAGGACCCAGAGGCCGATGGCGACGAGCGACAGTCTTCGGAATCGTTCGGGGGACTTCATAGGGTGCCGACAGGTTTCACGTAGGCGGTGCAGAGGACGTTCAGGACGACGCGGTTGACCCCGTCGATTTTGCCGAGGTTCTGCCAAGCGGGGTCATAGAGCTGGAACTGGGTGCCGGGGGCGCGGTGGCCGCTCAGGGCTTCGAGGCTCGACTGGAGAAGACGTTCCCACGGGAGCCCGAGGCCTCCGTGGCGGTTGCGCTCGACGTTCTCCTCGATCACCACCGGCACGTAGACCAGGTGGGCGGCGACGCCGTCCCGGGCCGACGCGGGGATGCTAAAGCTGGCGATCTGCCAGACGATCATCACCACGCCCGCACCCTTCAGTGCTGCCTCGCGGCCGGGCGTGCGGTCGTAGGCGCCGTCATCGAGCAGCACCGGGACCCCCGCAAGGGAGGGGTGCGTCACGAGGGCGGCTTTCACCGCGGGTTGGATCTCCCAGAGATTCATTTCTTGAGGCCGGACGTTCGAGCCGCGGTGTTCGTGGCCTTCTCGATCGAGGCGAGGATGGCTTGGCGGCGTGCGCCCATGGCGTTGGAGAGCACGCGGTCGACGTAGGCGTCCCCGGCCCACTCGGAGCGGTTCTTCATCTTCACCGAGGGGTTCAGGGAAGCGGTGCGATCCTCGACCGTGCCGGTGACGGCGTGTTGCAGGAGCCACTCCGGTACGTTCCCGCCAAGCCGGGTCACCGTGGGGACCCAGCCGCCCTTGGCGCGGCCGACGTGGGTCTGAACCTCGCGGATGTAGTCCCGGACCTGCGGGGCATCCGGCGTGGCGACCTTCGCGGAGCGGGTCACCCGACCGCGCCTGTCACGGCGCGAGCGGTGGAGTTCGGCGGAGAACGGCAGGACCTGGAAGCCAGCGAAGCCGCCCTGCTTGAAGCGCGAGAACACGACTTCGAGGCCGGCGTAATCACGTTTGCGGATCAGCTTCTTGATGCTGGGAGTCTCGAAGTCCGAGGGCCGGATCGGCGTGACCGCCCGTCGGATGTCTCGGGCCACGGCCTTGCGACCCTGCGCCCGCGTCCCCGGTGGCGTGAACTGAACGAGCTTCCGTCCGAGCAGCATCGACTGCTGCCGGACCGCGCCACGGGCGTCCTTTCCGAGCGTGAGGACGTACCGGGTGACCGCGTCGTTGAACCCGTGGGCGTTGACCGTCAGATCAAGCACGGGCCACCTCCACGGTGAAGCGAATCAGGAGGTTGTGGGGCGAATCCTCCACTGCGACGACGCGGAAACTCCGTTCGTTGTTGTCCCTGAGTTCATCGCCGACCGCGATTTCGGTTCCGCCGAGGTCGGAGCGGAGGATGTGGAGGCTGTCCTCCGAACGTTCCTCCGCCCCGAACGCGTACTGGCCCTCGGCCGCCGGCCGGGCCTTGAACCCCGGCTGATGATCCGCCAGCGCACGGAACAGCAGACCGCTCCGGACGTGAGTCACGGTGCGACCGCGAACCGCGAGCTGGGACTGGATCCCAGCCATGCGTGCCTGTTCGGTCAGGGTCACGGGGTCTCGGCGGGCTTAGCCTTCTTGGGCTTGGTGGTGGCGAGGCGCTGGTGCTCAGCAAGGAGCCAGGCCACGTCGCGGTTCCGACGGGCGAGCCGTCGCAGCCGGGCATCCCGGCCTTTCTCGCCCTGCACGACCGTGAGGCGCTTCAGATCGAGAGCCGTCAGCGCCACGGGCTCCGGGTACGGATCGACTTTGGGAGTGCTCATAGGTTGGTGGCCGTGCGCAGCACTTAGCCGTTGGTGCGCATGCACACGGCCCCGACGCGATTGGCCGTGCCCAGCACGAGGTTCCAGTTGGCGATGGTCCCCAGCTCGGCATTGCTGGGGCTTTCCGCGGCCGGCGTCCCCACCCACTTGGTGCCGTTCAGGTGGAGCACAAACCGGGTCCGGTCGTAGATGATCTCGTTGTTGAGCCCGAACTTCTTCTCCATCTGGAGCGCGGCCACGTCGACCACGTCGGTCTTCTGCGGCTTCTCCCCCTTGGCGATGATCCCCTTGGCCAGCAGGTAGGTGTCGTACACGAACCCGTTGGTGGTGCCGGCGCGCACCAAGGCCTCGGAGGTGTAGATGGGGATGCCGCGGTAGGTGCGGATGGTCCACGGTCCCCGGCTGGCCTTGTCGAAGCTGGTCTCATCGGCCAGTTCGAGTGCGGCAAGTATGGTCGGATGGAGCCACAAGGCGCCGTCCATGAGGTCATCCGCCAGTTCGCCCATGAGGCTCTTGGCATGGATGAAGAGTTCGATGCCCATGAGTTGGGCAGCCGTGGCGTCGGTGCCGGACTCGTCGAAGGCATCGACCCGGACCGCCTTCAGAGGCGCGGCGACGCCCGAGGCACCAGCCGAGCCGAACGCCCCGCGCACCATGGCAAGCAGGGTCTTCTGGCGCTGCTTGAGCCGACGCTGCGCCATCTGAGCGACGATCTCGCCGACCGGGTCCTCGCCGGACAGTTGAGCCGCGAACGCCGTGGCCGAGCTCTTGCAGACCCGGTTGCACGCGACGGCCTTCATCTGGCCGGACGTGATCTTGTTGTCGACCGTGGGCTCGGCGTTCTCGACCTGGATCTCGTCGTCCTGATCGGTGATGTCCTTGAAGAACGGGATGGTGGCGACTTCACCGGGGCCGGACGCGAGTTCGGTGGCCTTGGGGTTGTCGACCACGACCCCGGAGTTCAGGAGCGTGGGAAAGGTGGCCTGCTTCTCCCGCATCGTCTGGAGCCAGATGTCGGGAATCCACAGATCGCTGATGGTGGTGGGCATGGTGGTTGAGGGCTGAGGGTCAGGGGACGGAGGTTCAGGCGTTGAGCTTCGGGGACAGTTCGCGGATCGAGCCGACGCCCTTGGCGGCGAGGACGCGCTGGGTGGGAGTCAGGTCCGTGTCGGCTGGGGCTTCCTTGTGCTCCGCGGCTTTGGGTCGCAGACCGAGCTTCTGGACCTCTGACGCGACGGCCTTGTTGAAGTCGCCGAGCTTGGTGTTCAGGCCGGCGATCTCCGTCTTGGAACGTTCGAGGTTCTCGGTGAGAGCCGTCACCTTGGCGGTCAGGTCGGGGACCTTCGCGGCCTCGGTCTGGGCATTCGCCAACTGGGTCTGGGCGGCTTCCAGAAGCTCCGTGGCGGCGTTGAGTTCGTTCGTCAGACGGGCGTTCTCGGCCGTCAGGCGTTCGTTCGAGGCCAGGATGTCGTCCTGGTCGGGGATGGGGGCGTTCGGTGCGGGCATAGTCGTTGTCCTTCCCTTCAGCGGGAACGTTCGAACCCCCGGGCCAACTTGCGGGCCACGGCCTTCGCGTAGCCGAGGCCTCCGAGGGCATCGACGAGCCCGTTCTTCTTGGCCTGCTGTCCGTCGAAGACCTGCCCCTGCATCGCGTCCTCCGGGACGTTCGGGCGGGCGCGCAGCACATCGGCGCGGAACACGTCGAAGGAACGTTGCGCCTGACGGGTGAACTCGGCGGCGTGATCGCCGGTGATCTCAGCGCCCGGCATGCCGGCGGCCTTGAAGGCGCCCTCCTTGTTGGTGAACACCCGGACCTCGATGCCCGCATTGGCCAGCATCCGGTGGTAGTCGACCACCGACACGTAGGCCCCGATGCTGCCCACCATGGCGCTACGGGCGGAAATGACGGCCTTGGACTGCGATCCGATCCAGTAGGCGAGGCTGCACATCATTCCTCCCACCCAGGTCACGGTGGGCTTGGAGGAGCCGCGAACGGCGTCCGCAATCTCCGCGCCGCCCACGGCGAACCCGCCGGGGGAATTGACGTTCAGGACGATGGCCTTGATCTCCGGGTCGGCCTCCAAACGTTCGAAGGCGGCGAGGACCTCCGAACTGTCCTCGAACCCGTCGAAGATCAGCTCCCCGAGGTCGGGCCGGTAGGCGAGGACGCCATTGATCTCCAGAACCCCGACGCCGTTCTCGGTGGACGTTCGGGGCGCGAAGTTCGCCCGCGTCTTCCGCCACGTCTCTGGTTCGGCCGCAGCAGGCTGAAGGATGCGCCCGAAGAGCGCCTGACCCGCTCGGGCTTCAAGCATCGGCACCTGCGCCGCCAGCATCGTTCCGTTGGTCATTGCTATCAGAGGGCGGAACGTTCGAGGTACTGCCGTCAGGGGGTGGTTGAACGCCCTTGGCGGAGTTGAGTCCGAAGCTGGCCATGACCGTTTCGACGGGGATGCCGTGCTCGTCAGCGACGGCCTTGGCCCGGTCGAGGATGTAGTCGATCTCCTCGAAGAGTTGGTCGGTCTCACGCCGCCAGGATCGCCCACGATTGCCGTAGTGATCCCGTCGCGTCATGAGCCCTCGGGCCACGTCCTCACGCTCCTGCGCCATCTCCCGGCCGGCATCGATGGTGATCTTGGACGGACCGATGAAGTCGCACCGCGCCCAGCCGTCGGTGGCCGGCAGTGCGCCGGACGCGATCCCGCTGGCGATGACCCGTTGCCAAGCCGAGCGCCCCAGCCGGGCGGCGACCTGCTTACGGCGGTCGAACTTCCGCTGCGCCTTGCCGTTCACCGCCCGCTGGTTGGGACCGGTCAGCTTTTCGTCCAGAAAGAAGGCCGGTGGGAGACCCATCCCGGCGACGAAGCAACCGGCGAGGTAGCTGATGACCTCGATGTTGTTGGCCGGGGCGCTGGGGGTGTTGACCTGCTTCAGTTCGTGACCCTCGGGCACGGTCGGGATGTCGCCCGCGACCAGGTCGGCGACGGTGAAGCTGCGTTGCTTGGCGTTCGATTCCGGCGCCGGTTCTTCCTCGTTCGAGCCTTCGCCGGCCGGCTCCGGGGGCGAGCCCCACGGGTTCTCCTCCAAGGGCGCCCCTTGGATGGCCAGCGTCAGGACCGTGGAGAGCTTCGACAGGACCTTCTGGAATCCCTTGATGTCGTTGCCGTCCCGCATGTCGTTCGCCCCGCGGCGAATCGGGCTCATCCCCCGGTATTGGGTGTACCGCTCCAGGTCGAAGAGGTGAACGAGGGCGTTGGCGTCCAGCAGGGTCTTGCCGTCGAGCCAGTAGCCGAGAACGCGGCCCTGCGTGTCGATCTGGACGCCGTCGAAGATGCGGTCATCCGCGACGGTCGGCTTGTCGATCCGCCAGGACTCCAGAAGTTGGACCTGCGGGAACCCGGCCTCGTCGGTCCATAGCGCGAACACCTCGCCGTCGGTGTCGAGATAGAAGGACCCGAGGCGTTGCAGGTCCCAGAAATCGAACCGCCCGGTGAAATCGGCGAGCTCGGCCCACTCGTCGAAAAAGCTGTTGGCGGCCTCGTTCCACTTCCGGTCCAACGTCGCCGCCCGCGGGACCATCGGGGTGGAGTAGTTGGCGACCAGGTCGGTGGCGTAGAACACCAACCCGACGTTGTCCCAAAGGTACCGGGCGACCGAGGCCAGCTGAAGCCGGTTGAACTTGGACAGCAGTCGGTGGACGTAGAGCCCTGTGGCCGGAATCGGCGTCCGGTGATCGACCGTGTTGAGCGCCTCGAAGTAGTGGCGGACAGGCGTCACCGCGGGTGCGGGGCCTGCCGCGGGTTGGGGCGGGCGAACGTTCGAGGTTCCCTTCGCCGGGTTCGAGGCCGACGAGAACAGGCGGCGGAAGATCGGGATCACAGGACGGCCTTGTGGAAGGTGGGGTGGAGGCGGTTGTACCGGGCCACGTCCAGGGGCGGGTTCTCCGGATCAGCGAGGGTGTTCACCCATTCGAGGGCTTCCTCGGCCATCACGGCGAGTTCGGCGGGCGTGTAAGCCCTTTCAAATGTGAAGGTTACCGAGCCGCCGGCCTCCGAGGTCGAGAGGACGGTCTGGCCGTTCATAACGCTTGTGGCCCACTTTTGGGTCACGAGCGCGTTCAAGGCGCCGACGAGTGGCTGGCCATCAACCAGCTGGAGTTTGAGAGCCCGGACAAGCATCCGGACTTCGAGACGTGGACGTGCGGTCACACATGAGGGGAGACGTTACCGATTGCCCGAGGTTCGATCGGCAACTAGGCCCCCAGCGGACCGCTCCAAAGGTACGGACACCGCCTCCCGCGAGGGGATCACTTAACCCGAATCACGTCTGCTTTATCCGGGGAAGGCTTTCGCCTCTTGCCGCCCCCTTCGAGGTCGATGCAGATTTCATCGCCCAACTCATCGAGCCACCGCTCAAGGTCCTTTGGCGTGACGAGCGGGAACGCCATCGCGGCGCAGTAAAGTTCCCTGTAAGGTACACTCCCCCCACGCGCTGACCGAACCTGCTTGTAGACCCGATCCTTCGCCTTTTCGCAATAGGACCTCCAAAGGCTGGCAGAAACGCGGGACCTAGGCGTGCCTTCCAGAAAGAATTCAGGCTGCCCGGTCTTCTGAATCCGAGCGTCATAGCGGACCAAATCTTGAATCTGTGCGGCCTTGGATTCTGCCCGCTTGAATACCTCTACGCCACGGTGATGGTGGGTGGCGTAAACAAGAAAATATCGTTTGTCCTCACGATTGGGCTCAAGGATCACAGCGGACGAAACGTAATCGAAGTCGCAGAGAGTTTGGAGGCTCCGGCAGTACTCTCGAACAGCAAGATCCGCTCGCTCCGCTGGGGGCACGGCTCTTAAAGTCTGGAGGACCTCCGGGCGTCCGAACAAGCGATGGTAGCTTTCTTCCCGAGTGGATTCATCCAAAAAGCGTGTGATGAACCTCGTCATGAGGTTGATGAGCACCTCGCAGCTCCTGTCCTTCAAGAACTCCGAAATCTGGAGCATTGGAATATCATTCCAGCCTTTCGGATCCAGGAAGACGAACTTGAAAGGTTTACTTCCAGCCTTCCTAACCTGTTTGGAGATTGTGTCAATCTGGTCGACAAATTCGCCGTGAATTGCCTCCACTTGGAACCGAGGTCTGCTGACCGTCTTGGTGTAGTCGCTCAGCCGGGAAAACGCGTCACTATCCTTTTCTACGAGGACGCACTGAACGCCAAGTTGGCGCTCCCTCGCCGTTTCGAAGCCCTTTGCAACCTTGTCGAGTGCCGATACCGCCACGCCAAAGGAGGAATCGGCGAAGTTCGGGGTCTTGGTTTCCCACGGCCCAGCGAAACCGTCGACGTAGACCAGCGAATCCCAGCCGGCACCAACTTTCCACCCCCACTCTGGGAGGTATTCCTCAAGCAAACAGTGCTTCACATACGCCTGCTCGCGTCCCGAGTAGGCACTGAAGTCTACGCTAGGCATAAGAGAGCGCCGGGCTTTTCGGCAGACCGTCCCATGTCTTCCCGCCTAGCAGACGGCCGGCATCTTTCTTCGGCAGTCTGACCATGGTTATCCGCCGTTCTGTGCCAATTTCGATACGGCTGCGGCGAGTTTCCGCCGAGGCCATCTCCTCCGGAACCCAGTGACCCCATTGCTTGAAGTGAAATGGAACGCCATTTGTCTGGCATTGGTCTCGTAGGCCTGTCGCCCAGTCTGGGTGCATCGGTCGAGCGTTCGGGCCACTTTCCCCGCCTGCGATAATCCAGTCAATGGGGTGCAGGGAGGGGCGCTTGAACCATTTCTTCAAATCCAGGTAGCCGAGTAGGGGCTCGCAGGACAGAAATCTGATTGCTGCCGGCTGCGCGAGTAGATGCGGCAACCTTCGCTCGGCGTACTCCTGATTCTCTACGCTGGTTCCAAGCCAGACATTGCGAGGCCACAGCTTCTTCCACGGCACCATCCGGGCGACATTCTCGGGACGTTTGGTGAGGAGCAACCAGTCGAGATTCGTTGTCGCTTCTATCAAGTTCCAAAGCCGCTCTCGATGAGGTTGTAGCACCGCGCGATCCTCAAAAACGTCAGCCATGCTCGCGCAGAACACCCGTTTGCGCTCCCTGCTCTCGCGTGCCTCCTGATTCCAAGTCGCAGGTTCTTTCCAATGAGCGTCCGTGAATGTGCGTCGGGGTGCCCTTGTGCCCCACAAATCGTGCCCCATCCGTCGCGCCCAAAGGTCGGCGTAGCAGTTCTCGCATGCTGGCGAGACCTTGCTGCACCCCCACCAGGGGTTGAAGGTGTGGTGAGTCCATTCGATTTGGGAGTTCTTCGCCATTCGGACACCCCATTATGATGGCCGCTCTACGGTCGTGCGAGGTTTTCTGATGCCCCATCAAACGTGGACATCGGCACGGCTTTCGCTCGGCAGTTTGATTGATATGATCGCGGCGGCATCGATCATGAGTTCGCAATCGAGGTAGTGGTTGTCCCGGCGCTTCTGGACCCACAGAACCTTGATGCGCCCACGGGAATCCTCCCGCTCTTCACGGACCTCCGCCGTCATCTGCTCGATGTAGTCCCGGCCCGTCTTCCGGGGGATGGTCCACTGGCCGACCGCGCCATGGGTGAACAATGCGAGGTGATCCTTCAGGCTCGGGTTCGACCACTGGAAGAGTGGCAGGTGCCGCCGGATGCGAGATCGTCGCGCTCCCAGCGTGGGGTCGACCAGGACGCGGCGCCACACGCGGCGGACCGTCTTCCCGGTGCGCGGGTCTTGGCTCAGGAACCACTCGGCGTCATCGCCCTTCATCGCCTTCCAGCCGGTGGCCATGCAGAAGCGGTAGACCTCGGATGCCTTGAAGCCCGTGTCGATCATCGCGTTGACCACCGGCACGTTCAGTTGCCGACGGATCTCTTCGAGTTCGGTCGTGTTGCTGCACCGGCCGTAGCCGAGAAGCCGGCTGGCGCCGCCAGCGCCGAAGGCCCGCGCCACCCAGAAGTAGTGCTCGCCGCCGCGGGCCTGCCGGTCCGCCGCGATGAAGCGGGCCTTCTCCAATGGCCACGGGTCGCCGAAGTCGTAGTCGGCCTTGCGCTGCTGGAGGTAGTCGTCGGTGGTGACCAGCCATCGGTCGAGGTCCCACGGTTCACCGAGGGTTTCGGTGACGAAGGTGAACATCGGTTCGATGTCGCCCTCGATCCGCATGGCGTCCACGGCGGCGAGGAACTCCTCCACGATGGACCGCCACTCGATCCAGTGCGGCAGGAGCGCGTTCCACGTGTAACTCACCCTCGACCGCGCGGCGTTGGGATTCTGCGGGATGAACTGCCCGCGGCTCTCGATCCACCGACGGTCCACGGGCGTGTCCTTGATCCGGTGTCCGCAGCCCGCGCACTCGAAGCGGACCGTCTCGGCGAGGGCGTCGAAGCGCCACTTGCCCTCGGGCTTCGTGGTGTTGTCGGAATCCCACTTCAGCTGCTCGAACTTGAGCGGCTGGAGGTGGTGGCAGGCCGGGCATTCGAAATTCCAGACACGCTGATCCCCGGCGCGGAATGCCGTGTCCATGGCATCGCCTTTGGTGCCGGGGGTCGAAATAAGGAACCGCCGCGAGTTCCAGAAAGACCGGGTGCGCTTGAGAACCATTTCCAGCCGGCCCGGCGCGTAGTTGCGCACCTCGTCGCAGAAGAGCCAGCGGATGGGCTTCGATTGCAGCCGGGCCTTCGAACCCGACCACCCCGCGTAGAAGGGCATCCCGTCGAAGGCGAAGCCGGTCAACGTGGGCTCAGCCATCCGAGCCTTCACCGGAGGGCAGTCCTCGAAGGTTGGCGTCAGGCGGTCGCGGAGGAAGTCCCGCAGCTCGTCCTTGGTCGCCGTCACCCACATCGCCGGGCCGGGGTCCTCGGCGATGGCCCAGCAGGCGCAATTCATGACGGTCTGAGTCTTGGCGCTCTGGGCGGCGCATTGGACGGCGATGTCGCGGATGGCGTTGTTGGCGAAGTCGTCCATCACCGAGCGGACCCACGGTGAGGCGTCGGATCGCCAGCGCCCGGGCAGCGGCGAGGTCTCATCGACGCGGACGTGTTCCTCGCACCACTGCCAGGGCGGGCGTCGGTCGGCCGGTTTGCAGGCGCTGCAGAAGCCTTCGATGAACGGATGGCGCTCCACGCTAGAGGCGGGACGTTCGAGGCGGGGTGTTGAAGAAACCGATCAACAGAACAGGGGTGCGCTGAGGTTTCACTCCCAACCCCAGCGCTTGGCAATTCGTGCCTGAACTCTAGGGTGTGTCTTCAAACCCCGAATCTGAGCCAATCGATGACCGCCGAGAGGTGAAGCCCGCCGCCGAAATGCACATCGCTCTTGTCATAGCGGGTACCCACCGCACGGA
>VFQN01002514.1_pt1 | contig 28035 bp, 43 predicted proteins | sample 3512371 | NCBI WGS metagenome assembly VFQN01 (sample SAMN10412370, study PRJNA504923) | tailings metagenome | isolation source: Replicate 2 from Balatoc abandoned mine | place: Philippines: Itogon, Benguet | collected 2017-08-28
GCTACCAATACTACTACTATTACCACCAATCCGCGTTACTGCTTTCTTCTTCCCCCCCCCCCCTCGCCGCACCTTGCCCGTCTTCTCGTCCTTGGACATGAACTCGCGCGCCCTGCTGCTGGTCAGCCGCTCCCACTGGCTCTCCTTTTTCTCCTGCTTGGACATCTTCTTGGGGTCCTGGTCCTTGCCCTTCTTGCCCTTGCCGCGCAGCTTGCCGGCGGAGATGCGCATCAGCTTGAACAGCTGCGAGCCTGTGCAGGCACAACGCCATGAAATGCATGAGCGGTGCGAAAGTAGCGTATCTCCAAGAGTGTATTCCAACTATGCCATATCACGGCAACATGCAGCTGCTGCGGCGTTGGCTCTTTGGTTCCCTCCGTACCGCTCCCTACTGCTTCCGCGCCCGCACCGCATGCCTCACCCAACCGCCCAAATTTCCAACAAACCCCTCGACGCGGCACGGCTCCGCCACACACGTGAATAAGATTGTTGAGCCATCCCACCCCCACCCACCCGTCGACACGGCCACTGAAGCAGTTAGCGCAACCTCGGTCCCTGCTAACCCACACCCTAGCCATATGGCACCAGGACGACGTGCAGCTGTTGTGGCATGCCCCGTGCCCCTTCACACATTGCTTCCGCGCCCCGCACCTGACGCCCCTCATCCAACCGCCCAATTACCCCAACACGAACCCTTTCCGACGCTGCGTTGCAACGCCCACGCCTGATTTCCCCCTCCAATCCCACTTGCCGCTCCGCGGTTGCTCCACCCACCCGTGGACACTGCGATGACGATGCCCAGCACCCTCAGCGCCACCGCCACCACGGCCGCCTTCTCGTAGAACTCCATGCGCCGGGGCTGGATCAGCCAGCCCAGGAAGTCCCAGCTGCGGAGCGGGAGAGGGAGAGGGAGAGGGAAGGGAGGGTGCATAAGACAGTTTCAGCCTTCAGCCCAGGAAGTCTTAGCTGCATGCTACTTCAGCGTTGCCCACATCGGTGGTGGAGGCCCCTCCGCCGTCGGCTCCAGGCACCCTACTGCCTGTGGCCTTTCCGCTCGCCGTGACTACGGTGCGCTTCGAGCTGTGTCCCGCGCCGCACACTGCACTCGCCCCCGCCAGCCTCAAGGTCCTCAGGAACTAACACCCCAAGCACCCCCCTAACCCCTAGACAGTAACCACGTCCCCAAACATGCATCGGAGCACCCACCTGTCCACCGGAGCCAGGACTTGCCCCTCAAGTACACCCCGTGATCCCATAATCCGTGCCACAGACCACCCAATCCCCCGATGCGCCCTACCTCGCACACCTGCTGTCCCACTCCCCAGCAGCTCACACCCCTGCTAGCCCACGCCTCACCTAGCCCCCGCACCCGCCAGCCCCACACCCCTGCTAAGCCCCACCCCCTCCACGCGCAACCCCAAGTGCCCATCCAGCGCACCTGTCCGCCGGGTCCAGCATCTGCACCTCCGTGGTGACCTGGAACACCTTCTTCTGCGCCCTGTACGGCAGCACGTACTGCCGCGACACGGGGTCCCACACGGCGCCCGCCGCGCGCTGCGCCGCCAGCGCCTGCTGCAGCACGCCGCTCTCCCAGAAGTCCCCCGGCAGGTCCACGTAGAAGCGGTACTTCTCCATGTCCCACTCGGGCATCTCCGCGCAGAACCATTGGCTGCGCGGGAGCGGGGGACGCAGGGCAGGACGGAGAGAGGGCGCATGAGAGGGATGACACGGGGGCTTTCAGCAGACCGCGGGGCCCCCCTCCATGTGCCACAACATCAACCCGCACACACCTCAGCCCGCAAACACCTCGTCCGCTCCTCCACTCAGTGTCGCACCTTAACCTGTCTGAACTGCTGTCCTCTTGAAGGCACGCACGTGCCCAAGCCACATCCTAACCCCCTTGTTCCCGCTGACGACCTTACCCCCATTCCACTCAACCCGCTCGGCCCCGCTGCGCGCCTGCCGCCTGCCGCCTGGCGCCTGCTGCCCGCTCGCCTGCCGCCTCCCCGTTCACCCTCTGCTCCCCATGCGCCCCCCTTGGCCCCCCTGCATCCCCCGCCCCATCCCCGCTTCCCCCTGCCGCTCACGTGGGGTCCTCCGGCGCCGCGGGGTTGGGCCGCAGCAGGCTGATGCGATTGTGGTCGTTGTCCTCGTAGAAGGGGTGCGTGGAGGGGTGCCCCAGCACGCTGGCGTACCAGGGGTGCGGCACCTCGGCCACGGCGGTGCGCATGTCGCCGTAGATGACCAGGCGCTTGATACGCTGGTCCTGTGTGGGGAAGAGCAAGTGTGGGGGTACGGGTGCAGGAAGGAACGAATGAGAATCGGCAAGTGGGGGCGCGCATGAGCGTCACCACCCAGCTTCCGACCACTAGCCTGACCCCACTGCCCCGCGATCATGCATCTTTGCAGCGCTCCTTCCGAGCTGTCCGCGGGACTCCCGCCACGGAACCACGCCCGCCCGCTTGTACGCTGCTGCGCCGTACGACGACGCACTGCCCACCATCCGCGGGCCGCATAGTACGCCGCTATTGCCTACCACGATCCTTGTAGGAACCCGTCCTTCCGAATACTCCCAAGTATTTAATTACAAAATCCGACAAGGAGCCACACCGACAAGCGCATGCAGATGCACCTCCAGTCCAGCCAACAGGGGCACAGAGTCCTTATATGATCACTGCGCCAGCCACCCACCCGCAGCAGCTCCAGGAACTTGGCGTAGCTGATGCGCATGTCACCCGCCAGGCCCGCCTGAGGCAGGTACTCCTCTGCGGGGGAGAGGGGCAGCAGTAGCAACAGCAACGGCGGCGTAAGGGCAAGCACTGCCGAGCATCAAGCCAGCGTACAGCACCACGTCCATCCCCCGGGACAGCCCCATTGGGGCGGTCTCGCGGTCTCCAAAGCCTTAGGCCCAGCCCAAAGCAGCACCCCAAGCCGCCTGCAGCAGCCTTTCCCGTCTGGACGCGTCCGCACATGCCACATCGGGCAGCGGACATGTCAGGGCGCGCTGTTTAGCAATACCGCCGCATGTCCCTCCTGCCACCCGCCTCTCCAACCCTCCTCCTTGCCCTTGCCCCTTCTCCCCAGCCACCCTTCCAACAGCCGCCCACTCCCCTCCAATACCCATCACAAGCCCTCTCCACCTCCCGCCTCCCTGCCACCCTCCCGCGCCCGCCCTGGCGTACGTCCGCGCTGTACCCTACGCACGACTCACTGTACTGCACTTTCTCCAGCAGCTTGTTCCAGAAGATGCCCGGCTGGTTGGCCGCCACCGCCTCCCGGAAGCGCACCCACATCTCCGGGTCCCACGCCGCGGAGAGGTCAATGCCCGTCACGCGGTACGCCCAGTCCATGAACGTCAGCTGCTCGTCCAGCCACCGCCCCGCGGTGCGCGCCTGCTCGCCCGTCACCTGCGAGCGAAGCCGCTCCGCCACGTCGTCCAACGACTGCTGCCACGCTGGGTCGTTGACCAGCGGCAGCGACAGCGCGGCGAATGGGGACAGCGCCATCGCGGCCAGCTGCAGGCAGCAATGTACGACAGGTGTGGGGGCGTTGGTGGTTGTGCTGCGAGGATATGGGGATTGCAATCTAGGGCATGGATGTGGTGCGTCGGGGGCAGGTCGTCCGGTACGGGAATGCAGAAGAGGGTGCTCGCGGTCTGCGGCTTGACCAGGGCAACGTGCAGAACGCGGGCAGTAGAAGTGCCAGTGGGGTGCAGCGGGGCCGCGGCGGGCTGCGTACAGGGTCGGCATGCGCCCCGATGGCCAGAGGGTACACGTCCCCCTGCCCTAGTAACTCCCTCGCCCTCGCTCTCAGGTGCTGCCCGCCTTTGCTGCCGCCTGCCGCACACCGCTGCTGCTCCTGGTCGTTGCCGCTGCTGCTGCTGCTGCTTGCTGCTGTTGCTGCAGCAGCTACGGTTACGCCGCTGTCGTCGGCTGCTGACCAGCTGCACCGCCCATCTCCCCGCCGCGTGGCACGTGACAGGGTGTCCGTGCTGCTGCCGCTGCCGCTGCCCCTGCAGCAGGGCATACTTCCAGTGGCACAGCCGTGGCGGCAGGCCGGTCACGCCCTTCAACCCGCAACCCAGAGCGCGCTTCCCAGAAGCAGCATGGTTGCGGGATCCCTCCAGCAGCCCGAGTCGCAGCGCGCCACGTGCCTGCCCGCCAGCGCTTCCGGTGCCAGCAGAAACCCGCGCAGCCTCAGCTTCCGCGCACATTTTGTTCGTGGCCATGCCGTTTCCACGCATGCCTTGAATGCTGTGGCTCTGGCCTCCGTGGGTCCGTCATGCCCGTCGTCCATTGCCGCCTCTGCCACCGCCGCGGCTAGGCTGAGGCGGCAAAGCGGGTGAACCTTTCCAACCCAGCCCCGCCCATCCCCTGCAGAACTGCGTCATGTGATCCTTGTGTTGACTGCATCCTGCAGCTGCACTATAACCGTCCAAGCTTGGCTGCTCCTAGCAGCTGCCTTGCTCGCCGTGACGCAAGGGAGCAGGAGCCGCACCTGGGCCCCCGACCCTGCCACCGACGGCCTGCAGTGGCTGCAGGAGCCTGCTGCTGCTGCTGCTGCTGCCGATAGCCCACTGCGCCCCCTGTTACGCCCACAGCCCGAGAGCGTGTGCTCTGGCTTTGCTGAAGCCGTTTGGGGTCCCCTGCCAGTGCAACACCCACCTGCCGCTTTGGGATGTGCGCGTAGGGTCCCGCCTGCTGCTGCTGCGAAGAGCCCGCATGTTGCCCAGCCTGCATATGTGTCGTGTAAGGATTGTCGCCATTGCCACTTACGGCTCGTGCGGTGCAGTTGCCAAGGTTCGGCACTCGTGCACGACATTGCCGAGAGCTGGCATGGCCATATCCCGGGGCAGCAATTGCAGGTCGCTGCAGCGTAGCAACGCGAGGTAGCTGTACCTCGTCAGATGAGCTGTGTCCACCAGCTGCTTGTACCGCTCCAAGCCTCCGAGTACAACCGGGTGCTTCCCCTCCCGTCGCTAACTTGCGAAAGAGGTTGGAGCATCGTAGACCCCTTCCAGGGATCGCACACCTTGCTAATGAGCATGATCTAATGGGTTGTGGATGTAAAAGAGGCGCTGCACCATGTGCAGGCGAGAGCTGCGCCGCCTGCATCTGTGCAAGCCCCCGCACCCCAGTAGCGGGGCAGATCCCTTTTCTTATTTAGTACATGTGTCAGTCATAGATACCAAGCGCAACAGTAAGGGTCCTCTCTGTTCAACTGGTTTAGTGATAATCGGTGCCTCGGCACAAACGCCTATCCCAGTGCCATAACAGCTTCTAAAACCTGGCACATCGTTGGTACAAGGTCGTGTGCTGGACGGCTTCGAGCTGCAGTTGGTCCTTGCATGCAGCCATGAACCATGGGCCAAGGCCGAGTGCACCAGTGCCCCCCCATCCCTTGTGCCATAGCTACCAGTGTGCAATTCAAACTATTTATGCCCTGTGTTACATATCTTTTATCCTCCGACGCCAGCAGCGTATGCACAACTACCTGCACTCGTCAGCCTGGTTACTAGAACAAGCTTGCTGATATGCACAGAACCGGATGCTGACATAAACACGAACGACGCATAAAACTAATGGCACTGGACGTCTCAACTGCAATATTAGGTCGCGTCGCCGAAGAACTGTGTTGCCCCATTTGTTTGGACGTGGCGCAGCTCCCATGTAACTTTACATGCTTCAAACTATGCCGTGGCAATGCTGGGGGCCTTGGGGGTAAGCCGGATATCCAGAGAAGGTCCTGAACTGGATGCAGGTGGTGCACCTTGACGCTTTCCCTGGGCCGGGGGGCACTTACCCACACCTTGTATACTACGATGCTGCCAATTACATTGAGGCAACCCTCGACTGAGTCGGGAAGACCGACAACCTTCCGACATGACGCGTTCGCCAGCTGCCAGTCCCTTCGGCTCTCACGGCCGGCACCTCAACCTTGCGAAACGAGCACAGCATGACCTGTATGTCATAATTGAAGACACCTCGTGTGCACTTGAGAAGCTGTGGCAGCTGGGCTGCGGTTGAGCTGCCGCTGCGCAGCTCAACCGCTGCCTTGGCGCCAGGCCGCACACCCCCACCGTCCGTTCAAACCCCGCACTCCCGTCTGCTGCACTTTCCCTTCACCACCACCACCACCACCACCGCATTTCCTCACCCCCAAGTCCACCTCCACTGCATGCGCCCTCCCCAGGCGGCGGCTGCCTGCGCAACCTGGTGTGCGCCCACTGCGCCAACGCGGCGCTGCAGCTGGACCGTGCCCCCGGCCGTCGCTTCCCCGACGCGGCCCCACCCGGCAGCACCACATGCCTCATATGCCGCGACACGCGGGTGGACGCGCGCACCCTCACCCCCGCCTCCGCCTACTCCCTGAACCACAACGTCATGGCCATCGCGGACGCCCTGGGCATGCAGGCGGAATGCCGGTGGGTCGGCTCGTTAACGTCACAGCACACTCCCCGTTGGGTCCTGACTGGAAGTCGGGCGGAGTGTACCGGACGGCGGGTGAGGCACAGGCATGCTGGTTTCTGCCTGGCTGGACTGCCGACTTGCGCACGCTCTCTGCACCCTACCCGTGGACATTCAACGGGTGCGTGACCCTGACGGTGCCATTCCCGGTTTCCCGCGATTTGTTGTGGCGCTACGCAGGCCCTGTGGCGAGGTGTTTGAGTCCCAAGCCGCGCTCCTACAGCACTATCTGCGCCGCTGCCCCGCAGCCGTGGTGCGCTGCCGCTTCCGCGGCTGCCACGTGTGGCAGGCACGCGCCGCGGTGGCGCAGCACGAGGAGCGCTGCCCCGTGGGCCGGGCGCCCTGCAGCCAGTGCGGCGGCTGGGTGGACAAGAGCGAGCTGCTAAGACACATGGTCACTAGCTGCCGCCAGCGGGTGGTGGGCTGCATGCTGTGCTCGCACACCGCCCGGCTGCCGGACATGCTGGAGCACCTCAAGCTGCACCAGCAGCACCTGCACCAGCAGGTGCGCAGGCAGGGGTCGCAGGGACTGCAGGGGTCGCAGGGGCTGCGGGGGCCACAAGAGCTCCATGGGGCTCAGGGGCAGCGGCAGGGGCTGGTGACCGGAAGCGCGGTTCCCATGGGGGCGGCAGGGGCAGGGGCAGTGGACCACGTCCCGCAGCGCTCGTCAGACCCCGGCATTGCGTTGGGGCAGTGGTTGGCGGTGCACGAGCACGGGTGGCGACAGATGCGGATGCCGGGGGAGCAACAGGGGGAGCAGCAAGGGGAACAGCGGCAACAGCAGGAGCAACAACAGCACACGGCATCGCCTCTCGCGGGAGGGACATCCCCGCCCTCTGTGACGGCTAGTCCCATAGGATCGACAAGCAGCTTCGCCGCTTCCCCAGCCAGCGGGAACAGCGTCAGTGCGAGCAGCAGCAGCGGCACCACCACCGCCACCAGCTCCCCCGCCCCGCCGCAGGCGTCACCCACAACCAGTGGCGGGCCGCACCGGCAGCAGGACCAGCAGGGCTCCCCGCAGCAGCAGGGGTATCCTGCATGGCAAGGGTCCAGCCAGGGCTCCGAGAGCCGGCAGGAAGTGCTTGACCGCTTGATGCGCCTGGCGGAGCAGGTGCAGCAGCGGCAGCGGCAACAGGAACAGCAGCAGCTCGGCCAACCACACACGCTCCAGCACCCACAGCACCCGCAGCACCAACAGCAGCATCGGGAGCCAGCTCAGCAGGTGCTGTCACAGGCTCTAGTCACAGTGGCAGCGGCTGAGCCTGCGCACGGCGGCAGCCCCCACCCGCACCGCCAACGCCACACGTACGACGGCCAGGAACGCGAGCCGGTGCAGCAGCCCCAGAACGCAGGGCAGCAGGGGCAGGGGCAGCACGGGCTGCAGCCTGGTCGGGCCCAAGGACCGACAGGCGGGGGGCTCATGGCCCTTGCCACGATGGCCGTGGCACGTGTCACGAACTTCAGGGGCAGGACCCGCGGCAATCGAGCGACACCAATTGGCGGTACGGCACACGGTCGGACGCAGCGTAGTGCGACGGATGACGGCCAGGGTCCTGGCCCTGCTGGTGTGGGGCTCCCAGTGATTTGGGGCCCGGGCCCCGAGGCTGCGGCTGCGCAGCCGTTGCAGAGCCGGGCAGCTGTGCCACGAATCTGGGCCGGGAGCGCGGACGAGCGCGGGTGGCAGACGGCAGTGGGCACACGTTCCGTGCAACTGCACGCGGCGGCGCACGGGTGGACAGGGGGCGTCGGGTCTGGGCAGGCGCAGCAGGAGCAGCAGCAGCAGCAGCAGCGCCAGTCGGATGGCAGGGCGGCGGCAGCGGCGGGCGGCATGGCAACTGGGACATGGGACCGCAGTGTCGTGCCGCCGGCCGAGCCCCAAGGGCAGCTCATGGAGGGCCCTGCGGGCAGCTTTGCGACGTTGGCTGGCAGCGAGGGGTCTTCAGGGTTGATGCCTCCCCTTTCCTACGGGGTTGTGCCTGCCAGCACCAGCGCTGCGTCCGGTGCAGGTCAAGGGGGCGGATCAAGGGAAGCCAACGACGCTGCAACGGCAGCGACTGCGTCCTGGCCTGCCGTAACAGCAGCCGCCCAAGGCGACGCTGCATCGGCAGGCGGTGGCTGGAGTGCCACTGCTGCAGCTGGTAGTGGTGGTGGTAGTGGTGGTGCGGCTGCACCGCCGCCGCCGCCTGCTGCCGGCGCTGCCTGTGGCCCCAGCGCGGAGCAGGCCCGCCTGACGGCCGCAGCAGCCCACATCCTGCGCGCATCAGCCGCCGCGCACGGCCTCGCACGCGCCAGTCGGCAGGGCAGCAGCGTGTCGCTGTCCCCCCGGGCTGCACGCCGCGGCCCCGACTCGCCCTTCCGCACCACAACCCAGCTAAACAGCGCCGCAAATGCAGCAGCAGCTGCTGCTGCTGGTGCTGCTCCTCCTGCCGACAGCCGTACCGGGCCAGGCCCCTCTGTGCAGCACGTGGCGTTTGGCGCGCACGCGGCTCCGCCGGCGGCGGGTGGCCCCGAGGCAGGCAACGCGTCTGGGGCGCGGTATGTGAACTTAGCTGAAAACCAGTATGTTGGGGCGGGCGTGCCCATCCGCCGGTCCTTCTCAGACACCGAGCTGGTGAGTAATGTGTTGGAGGACCTGGTGAGGGCGTCAGCGGCGGTGGAGGAGCGGGGGCAGGCGCGTGCGTCGGCATCGGGGAACTTGTAGGCGGGGCGGGCTGAACGGTGTTGGTGTTAGTGTATAAAAGCGGGATGGGCACGCGGCTGCTGCGGTGTTGTAAAGTAGGCACAGGCTGGGTGCAGGTAGTGTTTATGGACGCGGCGAGACTTACGATCGTGGCAGGTGCGTGTGGCGTGCGATGGCCACCCCGGTTGCAGTGCGTAAGCGCTGATTACCGGTATTGATTGTGGGGTGTGTAGGGCTTGTGAGCAGCTGCAGGAGAGCGCCATATTGGGCTTTAAGCTGGTCCACACTCAAGCGCTGTGCGTGCCAAAGGCTCTTATTTGTATTTTATGACCCACGCAGTACCTACGACCCTTCTAGTATTCACACTTGCCCTGGGCACAAGCGGGCGGGCATCGGACCGCACAGTTATTGGTCGCTGGCTGATGTCCCCGCATGCCCTGTGTGTGGCTTGACACCTGCATGCCTTGGTGCTTGTACGTGACTGGGATCGAGCTTATTCTCCACACGCATGCAGACGAATGCACTTGGGGTCCTAGTTCCTAGAAGCGTTGGGTCTGATCACCTGGTGGTCCGCCAGGCTGTATCCGACACGCGACGGCTGTGCGCCTGCAAATTTGTGCTTGCCATCCACGCACTGCATTATGGTGCTTGGATTCTATCTGGTGACCGCCGGATCTGTAGAATCAGGTGCGGGGACAGCCGCGCAGTGAAGTGCAGTGAAGCCTGCGGCTGCTCGCTTGCATTAGGAGGCGCCAAGCGCCAGGTGTTCAGTACAACAAAGGGGGCACTATGGATATGAAGTGACCTACGCCCGGTCCAAGGTGTTGTCGAAATGTAGGGCTGTCATGTGGTGTGCGGCGGAGGTGTTAACTATGTGGTCTTAAAGCATCGGCACAAGCGGAGTGCTGGGTTGTACGAGGTACGGTACGGTGACGGATTGGTTAGTATCCTGGCCAGGTTGCCCTGTTGCTCATGGCCAGGTTGCTCATGTTGTGCATTGCGCATGTGTTGATTTGTGTTGCCTGTGAGCTCCTGACATGTAGCAGACACAGGATTGCTGGTTTGCTGTTAGTAGCGCGGTTCAGGGCAGGGGAGCTCCCCAGTTGTTTTGTGGTGCTGGGGCCCGACACGCAAGCAGTGTATCTAGGCGTGCAGGCAGGCGTGCAGGCAGAGCCAGAAGCTGGGCGACTTGGCGCCTGCTGCGGCGTGTTCGGCATAGCGGTGATATTACAGATCAGTCCTTGACCTACGTAAAGGCGGCGAACTGATGCATAGGATTGCGCTTGGGTTGCCGCTGGAAGCTGGGACAAAATCGTACTTCCGTCATGCAGAAATCCCTCTCGCGGCTCCTTCGGTCTCGCTTATCACAATTCGCATCAAGCTACATACGCATATATCTATCAGTTAGTGGCGCCACGCTTCAAAGAAGGTAGAATTCTGCTTTACGCATATTACGGACCACTTTCTTTCGTCCAGTTCGGTTAGCCTCATCGTCAACCTGCACAGGAGTCATTTTTGTTATCACTGCGCGTTGCCCCAGGTGGGAGACAGCGCTCGTGTTTGGTTTTAGGTGCCGTGAGCCAAGCGAAGGACAAGTAGGGAAATACCTTGAACGCAGCATGGTTGTGCTGGACGGAGTAACCTTATAAATTGCCAATCTAATTTGGTGGCTGTCCGCAGGGTGGCTTGCGTCTCGGGTTGGACCTGACAGGTGCACATGCCGGCATGGCGCCGGTCCTCCGAAAAGTGATGTGTTTACTACTGGCTACGAGTATACCCATCCTCGCAGCTCAGAGTAAAGCAACCGATGCTTCGGATAGGTTGACAAGGGATCATGCAGAAACCGTCCCTGACGAGGTGCGCCGAGAGCTGCTGCCGCCTCTCTGGCGCACGGACGACCCCAACCTTGTGCAAACACCGGCTCACAGCGGCCGACAGCTACAAGCTGCCGCTCGTTACGAACAGCCAAAGCCACTTCACCTTGAGCCAGAAGCAGACGACCAGCCTGACCCGTACCCAGATCCCACTCCTACCTCCCCTGGTGACCGCCCGGCCCTCCGTCACGACGACTTCATCTTCGTGACCCCGTGCGACGCCAACCGCCTGGCCCTCACCCAAGCCAGCCGCTACTGGCGCAAGGGCATGCGGGCGGTTTTCGTTGCGGACAAGCCCAAGGCGGGGCTCCCGGCCGAGCTCACCAAGGGCTCTGAAAGGTACGGCAGTGCTTGCGCACGGCATGCGAGCACAGGCACACGTGCAGATGGATGCATCTGCCCACACGCGGAAGGTTGTGGAATTGGCTCCACGGCAGTCGCTCGTGCCCCTTTAGTCCTGACCCACATCGCCTCACACGCAGCACCGGTAGGCCTGGCCACCCTCCTTCCAGCGCCTCCGTTCCTATCTCCACGGAACGCTGCACCGCGCCATCACTCCTGCAGCCGCAATAGCCCACACTGCAACATGTAACCTCTCGGGCCTAACCTCTCGGGCCTGCCCTGCCGCTTGCACACGCAGGTTCCGCGAGTCGTACGCCTGGTTCCCCAGCCACCGCACCATGCCCGACGGCCGCTGGCACTACCTGGAGGGCGACCGCCGGGCCGCCATGGCGCCCCTGCTGGCCTACGCCACGCTGGCAGACCCCGACAGCATGCTGCCGTGGACAGCGCAAACACCCACACCCACATCACAGCCACAACAACAACACGAAGAACAAGGGCAGCAGGAGCAGCAGCAGCAACAGAAGTCCCAGGGTGTGGCTGGTGGTAGCAGCGCGGCAGGGGCCGGTGCGCCCAAGGACCCGTTCAAGTGGATGCTGGTGGGCGACGACGACACCATCTTCTTCATGCGCGGCGTCAAGGCCTTACTGAAGGACTACGACCCGCAGCTGCCGTACTTTCTGAGCGACTCGCTGTACGTGGGGTCGCTGGCGCCACAACCGGGCGTGTGGGACATGCGCTGCTTCCCCTGCCACCTGGAGTGGGGCCGCTGGAGGCGGCGCGGCGGCAGCAGGCGGCTGCTGGGGGAGACGCTGCCGCAGCTGCAGGGCGGGCCGGTGTACCGAGGGGGCGTGAGGGCCAAGAAGGACGCCAACGGCTGCGGCTGCAGCACCGAGGTGGGCACCAGTGGCCTTGAGGTGTTTGTGGGAGATCGGGAGGCGTTTGTTTGGCGCGGTCCTGGGGAATGCTTTGGGGGGTGGGGGCGGGGCGCAGAGAGCGTCCGGTGACGGCTTTCGAATCTGTGGGGGCGGGTAAGAAGCCAGGGACGGCAAGTCTAGCATCGTAAACCACAGTGCGTGGCGCACCATACCGAGTGGTAGCCTGAATACCTCTTGTGTCCGCTGCCTCTCCCAACAGGCGTTGTGCAGGGCGCGCTTCCCCACCAACGTGACGCGCTGCATGGAGGAGTGGGAGGGGCCCGTGCCGTTTGGTGGCGTGGGCTACATAATGTCCATAGGCCTCTTCAGGGCGCTGGCGGCGCTGCAGGGGGGCGCGGGGCTGCGGGCGTACGAGGTGCGCGGGCGGGGATGCAACGGAAAGGGCAGTGTTGCAAGGCAAGAAAGGGGTAGCAGTAAAGATTCGGCCGGGCAAAGAAGGGTGTGGGCCGCGCACGCAGCGGGGGCCGCAGACACAGTGTGAGCAGCAGAAAGCAGCTGCGTGGTGACCAACTCGGCGGTTGCTACCCTTGTACTTGAGCACGCACTGAGCCGCGCGCCGTCTCTGTGTGCGGTTTGGCTGCACGAGCCCTTTGCGCCTGTTGTTAAAACGCGTTGCCTCCTCCTGGCCCCTCCCCTTGGCCCCTCCCCTGCAGCGCTGCATCGGCGGCACCAGCGTGACGTCCTTCCCGCAGGGCGGAGACGCCTTCCTGTCGCGCTGCCTGTGGCGCCTGGGCTTCCCCATCACGGACCCGGGGTACACGCCACTCGGCAGGTGAGGAGGCCCCGTTGATGCAGCTGCCTCCGGTCTTGCGGCTCCGTTGCCTCACACGCTGTCAAGGCGCAAGAGCCTGGACACGTTGCAGGACCCTTGCTAGCCCTTCACCCCGTTACCCAGTCCCGGCTTCGCAGGCCTTCCAGGTCTACCCCACGTGCCGCCTTGCCTTGCCTTGTGCGTGGTACCATACTGCAGCAGTCACCCGCCACCCTGTCACAGCGCACCAGCCGCACCCATGCCAAGCATACTGGCCAGTCTATACGAAAGCCGTGTCGTTGTGGGACGGAACTTGGCCTTAATGGAGGAGTGGGCCTGTCCGTCGTCGACTTCAGCAACGCGACTTCACGCCAAGCATGTAGATGACCGCGGCCCCCGGCCCCTAACCCACGCCTCACGCCAGGTACCTGGGCGAGGTGCTGGACCTGCCTGTGCTGTACGGCGCGCCCGTTAACCTCAGCGCGGGCGAGCTGCCGCCGCAGGCGCTGGCGCGCTGGTCGTCCGGCGTGTCGGTGCACCTGGGCGCGCGGCAGAAGCGCTCCTTCCGCCACGCCGCCATGATCATCAAGTACGTGGTGGGCGTGTACGACCTGGTCTCGGAGCTGCTGTGGCCCACGCCCAATCAGCAAGCTGCTTGATGTTGTGGGTGTGGAGGAGCAGGTGGAGTAGTAGCTAGGTTGGTAGGGAGGGGGCTTGGTGAGGGTACGCGTGAAACGCGAGCCGGCTTGGTGAGGGGCTTGTGGGATGGGGACGTGGAAAGGAGGGTGAGCGTTGGGTAGCGGTGGTATTAGTGGGGAGGGGTGCGGGCAGGGTGCATGTTCAGGCAGGCAAGGGCCGCTGGGCGGGGTCTTGGCACTGTGAGGATGCCAGCTGGGGACACGGCGGTGCGTGCGGCATGCGGCGGGCAGTCAACAAAATGCACCCATTTATGCATTTATGCCCCGGGTGTGGGTTTCTTCTTTGGTGTTGGGTGGTCCATGCTGATCTGGTGATAGTAATAAACAGCACAACGCAGGTTTGCGGCTGGGCAGGCAAAGCGCAGAAGGTGGCATGCACATTGGGGCTCAGCGGATACGTATATATTTGGTAGGCGAGAGCAGGCATTCATTACCTTGGTGATTTGGCTTCTGTGTTGCATATGGGACTTGGGAAGGCGCCTGCTGACAGTGCAAGGCCTCCCAAGCAATAAAAGTTGGGCATTACCCCAAAGAGGCTGGTTGCATGAGTGAAGGGAGCGAGCTCACGCGTTGCTTGTACGGCCTGCATTAAGGCCTCGACCAATAAGCCGCAACAGGCAGCAATCTTCATCAAGTCTGCAACCGGAAAGGGCCATGGCCTGGTGATCATTTTTTCTGTGCACGCGTGTGTGACATTTCTTGTACCAGTTGCCTGGTTTTGTGATAAATGGTGGCCGTGTGGAGGAAAGGGGGTGTAAGGCGGTGCCACTCCGCTTCACTTCCGCTCTTTTTGCTGTGTTTTCGCTGCGTTCTACCCCTGTTCAGCTGAAATTCCCGGCGTGGTCTGACGTTGTGGTGGTGACGACGACTGCTGGTCCGTGTCAAGCATGCACGTGGCGGCGGTGAAAGGCATATATGGCCGTGGGCCACTGCTGATTACTCCGAGTATCGTAGCTTGTAATCAGGTATTTACAAGTGTGAACAACGGCCCTGAAGCCGCACCACGCCCTGCAACGTGTTCGGGCAGTGTGGTTGTCTGCATGCAGGCTGCCGTCGTTGGGGAGCCTCGAGCCTGGGGGGCTCCCCTGGCCATTACCCGGCAGAGCTTTGCCTCATTGTCCATGCGTGGCCACATCAAAACCGGAAGAGAAGGAATGCACATAAAAGGTATGGATGATGAGCATGAATGCGATGAACTCTGCGCTCTCAGGCTGTAAATTTTGTGCTCTACGAGTCCACGTGTCTACGTGTCTACCTATGTGCATCTCCCATGGACTGGGCCCGGTTGCCTGAACGCGTGTGGCCCCACTTCAGGCTTCATTGCCGACACGTGCCGCGCGGTGTTTCCTTCCCCTACCTACCGTGTCTACAACAACATGACAGCAACAGCATGCACTCCATTCCGTACCTGACCTTTCAAGCCAGCCTCACACCCTGCTTCCTCTTGCGTCGTACGTTGCAACCAAATTCCTCGCACAGTCACAATCCCTGCTTGCACCACTGCCCCTAATACGCAGCCTCTCCTACCGTGCTCCTCATTCGTAATCATGAACACCTATGTACACCTTCCGAGTTACACCAACATCCCGCAACTGCACTATCTGCCCTGCCCCACGGCAGCCGTAACGCCAACCGACGCGCAACAGCCTCATCCGGCAGGACCCAGCGCCGGGATGACCGGCCTAGCCCCACTTGCACCCGCACATGGCCACGAGCCCGCGACCCTCACGCGCTGTTTGGGATCCCGCTTGCGCTGCTCCGTGCGGAGCTGGTGCCGCTGGAGCTGGTGCGCGGGTCCCACTCGAAGGTGCCCCCCTCGCCCACCGCCCGCTTGGCGGCGCTGAGCTTGGCGCAGGCGGCGGCGGCGCTGTAGGAGGAGATGCCCTTGAGCAGCAGCTTCTCGCCGGTGGTGGGTGCAGCGCACTCGAAGGACACGTCGAACTGCAGGCGGAAGGGAGGGCGGGCGGGCAGGGAGCAGGAGGGTTAGGTGTGCGTATCTTTGTGGCCACTGGTGGGTGCATACCAGGGGTGTCAGGATGGTGCGGGGCAGCTGGCCTGTACCTGAGGTCATGCATCCCGTAGCCTCTGGCGCTAGTCAGAAGCAGGGCGCCCGGTCATCGTGAAGGGCGCCCGAGATGGTTCCCATGCACACTCACGGCAGCAGCAAATGGAGCAAGGTAATGTTGGTGTGGCTTGTGCGCACGTGCTCACGCACCTCTGCGTCGTACGCGAAGCCGAACAAGCACTTGACGCGAGCGCGGAACTCCGCCATGCCCTCGATGCCGGGCTTGACGGGGATCTTGTACACCTGGGGGTATCGTACGGCAGGCAGGGCAGCTGCGCGTCAAGTCTGGGTCCTGCGCTCCTGCAATGTGAAGGGCACGGCGCACGTACCAACGCTGCAACGCACCGCTTAGCAATTCATGTGTCCACAAGGACAATTGTCAGTCACTGTCTTGTGCCCAAATACGAGCTGTTTGCCGTTTGCGTTTTGCCATTCGCAAGCTGATTGGGGGCTAACCAGGCTCGAGCTCACCTGGCCTTGGAACACCACCGCCATGTAGGCCACCGTCTGCTGCGCCACCTGCTGCACGTGTGCGGGCAGGGCGCTGGCCAGGCTGCTCTCTAGGGGCGGAAGCAACCTCGAGCAGAAGCGACAGTTGCCCTGCTCCCTGCAAGAAAGAAGAGACACGGAGATATTGGGCACGTTGCGCACCGCCATGGCGATGGCTGGAGCATGGAGCAGTACGGAAGGACGGCAACCGACGACCTTTTACACAACGCTAACCCTGGGACAGTGCGGCTGCGACATAGAGATGCGCCGTGGAAGGGTTTGGGGTTGCATTCTGGAAAAGACTTGGCCCGTCGCCGAGTCACGTCGAAGACCGCTGTCACTCACCATCGCCCGGCTTGTTGAAGCTGCCAGCGTGATAGGCAGGCAATGTGTACGTGACGTGGGCAGGCGCACGGCTTCTCGAGGGGCTGCTCGCTTCCGTCTTGAAGGCAGATCCAGCAACACGGCGAGTCAGCAGCGTCGAGGTCCATGCTGGTCGCGGTGCTCACAGGGTGGCTCTCAACTGGGCTCATTGTTGCAAACCGAGACGTGTTTAGAACTACGAGCTGGTTTTGTTATTGGCAGTGTGCAGCTCGAGCTTTATGCGCTCTGTCGCCCCACGGCAGTCCCGTCGGCAGTCACTGACCTGACTCGACTTGCTCGACCTGACAGCGACGTGACACGCGAGTTTTCCTTCGTGTGCTTGTTCTACAAACCGCAAGCGATGCATCGATATCAGCAGGGGCCTCGTGAAGAGCACCGAAGTGTAACCCATCCACGCGCATGTGTCCTGAATCGCGCTGCGTCTCCTACTATCATTGGACCAGGTAGCGTCCTGTACTGCGCTTCATGAACACCTCGTCAACAACTGTCTGTCGCTTCATGCAAACATCTTGTGCGATTGCCACCCGAGTGCTGCCCTCCGGCCCTCGTTGGCACCCCAGTGCCGCTCGCACGCTCCCTAGCACATTCACCATGTACCCGCACCGCCCACACCACACCACAACCCCAGGGGAGATCGCCGCACCGCAGAATCACACCCGCAAAGGGCCATTACGTGTCGCCTACTTCAAGGCGTCCACCAAACCCGTCCGTACGCTACGCCTTACCAACGGGCGCTCTGCTCCCCCATGCACCCAGCCAAATACCACATCCGCGGACGTTGCTCACGCTGCTGGGAAGTGCCCTTGCTACGGGCTCCGCTTCACCCACTACCTGTTTGCGCCATGCCCTTGTCCCACCCGCAACTGCATCGCTCAACACCGCACCCTGCTGCCCCCAGCACCCGGTCACGCCATGATGTCGTACAGCAGCACCCTGCCGCTCTCCGTCAGCAGCGCCAGGTGGCGTGGCGTGGGCACCACACGCGTCACCACGTCCTGCGCGTCCTCCACCACGTCGTGCCACTGCAGCCGGTCCTCCTCAGACACCACCACGAACGCCCCGGGCCGGCTGCCCCGCACCCCTTTCCTACGGCGCCCGCCTGCCCCCTTTCCGCCTGCCCTTGCCTTCCCCTCTGCCTCCGCTTCATCCCGCCCCTCCTTGTTGCTGCCGTCACTGACCTTCTGCTCCCCATCCTCCTCCTCCTGGTCCCCTTCCTGAACGTCCTGCTCCTCCTCCTCCTCCTCCTCGTCGCCCTCCGGCCCGAAGGCGTGCTGCAGGCATGCCAGCCTGTGGTGCGGCGGCCGGCCGCCCACGTCCCGGGGCAGCGTCATGAGCAGCAGGTCCTCGCTGGGGGTGAGCTGCGGCCGCATGCGGCCCAGCGCCAGCGTGCGGGGGTGCTCCAGCTGCACCCTGCACGGGCACGGGCAGGGGCACGGGGACACAGCGGGGTGAGGACGCCGGCGAGGACTTTGCAATAACGCGTTGTAGGAAAAGGAGCCAGACGCCAGTGAAAAGCGAGAAAGGTTTTAGCGGGCAGTCGGCCCCTACCTGTACCGGAACGGTCGGCCGGTAACGCAGTTGCTGCATGGGCAATAGGCACGTGCACATGCAGGGTGCACCCACCTGCTTGAGAACATGCGGGTGACATGTTCAGGGTCCACCACACGATCGTCCGCGCCGCCGGCCCCAGACCCGGCTCCGTTGCCGCCGCCCGCGACCCCCGCCCCCTCGTTGCGCCTGTGCGGCCACAGCGGCCACGCGTTGACGTTGACGGTGATGCGGATGCAGCTGCCGCCGCTGCCGCCAAAGCGCGCCTGGGGTAAGGACGTGCAGCGAAGGAGGCGGGGGCGGGGCGAGTGGTCAGGGGCACCGCAGGACAGCACAAGGCGTTCATGTAGGGAGAGAGGTGCTTGCAGGTGTCAGCTTTTGCCCTACGCTTATGCGGCGACATGCAGGATGGCTTGGCATCAGCGCCGCTTCCCTGCCCACATTGCGCATGCGAACGCCATCCGGGTGCGGACGCCAGCCGCGGTAGACCATCACGCTTGCATTACAACACCAGTGCTAGCTTGAGACAAGCATCGTGCAAGACCGGTGCTATCGGTGCTCCAGGCCGCCGCCCACCTCGATGACGTCGTTGCTGAGCACCCCCATGGTCACCAGGTGACCCCGGAACAGCGTCAGCCCGTCCACCGCGCTGCTGTCCACAACACACAGCAGCTGCCCCACGCCGCCGCCCGCAGCTGCACCCGCTGCAGTGCTGCTGCTGCTGCTGTCGGGCTTCCCCAGGAGCGCGGGCGGCCCGGATGCTGCTGTTGCCGATGACGCTCGTGTTGGGGTGGCGCGGTAGAGGTAGGTGGCGGGGGAGATGGGAGACGACAGCATGACGGCAACCAGGCCGGACGCCTCGCTCACGGCGACGCGGAGGTGGTGGCGGTTCTGGGCCAACGAACCTGTGCGAAGGTGGGTGTGCAAGGTTCCTCAAGGTTACGGTGTTGTTGCACTGGTACAGGCCAAGGCAAGAAGGCATCATCGCTTCGTCAAGGCAGGGATGCGAAGGACAGGCAACTCTCGTATAGCACATGTGGCTGCAGTATTGTATGCTTAAGAGAGACGGTGGGTTACCGTCACCTGCAACCATGTCAGGTCGCACTCGTCTCATGCAGCTGCACAACACCGCCCGTATCAACACCCTTGCCTTGCACCGCGTACCCTGGGCCTACCTGGCCTGTGCGTGGGTGTGGTGTGCACCACAGGCAGCGCCGTCAGGTGGCGTATGTCCCCGCTGCCCAGCCGCGCCCTGTCCGCCGCCCGCCACAGCGCCAGCACGCCGCCGTCGCAGCCGCTGGCCGCCAGCGCCCCGTCCGCCGCCGCCGCCAGCAGCCGCCCCGGGTGCGCCTCCGGCACCAGCCAGCTGGCGTACGGCGCCTCCGCTGGTGCCACGCCTCCCGCTGCTGCAGCCGTCCCTGCTGCGCCTCCGTTCGTGTGCTCGCCTAGGCCGTCAGGATGTGTGTTGCTGGCGGGCGCGCTGCCACGTGTCGGCCGGGCGGCGGCCAGGTCCCACACCGCCAGCCCGCGGCCTGTCGGGCCGGCGGGGAGGTACAGGTAGCCGCCGGCGGCGCACATGACGGAGGGCAGCAGCGCGTTAAGACCCTGCAGCTGCTGCTCCTGCTCCGGGTTAAGGAAAGCGCCGTCGACGGCAGCAGCGGCAGTGCTGGCCTCCTCGACGGCTGAAGGCACCCCACCGTCCTCCTCCGTCTTCTCCCCCTCTAGCCCGGGCTCCGCCTCCCCCGCCGCCGCCACTACTGCTGTAGCTGGCGTGCTCGCTGCTGATGCTGACGCGGCAGCGGCGGCGGCGGCAGCAGCCTTCGTCTTTGCGAGGTACGCAGTCGGCGGCTTCGGAGCGGACCCGTCGGGCGTCACCCAGCACAACATGCGCTGCAGCACCACCCCCAGCGCCCTGCCGCCCATGCCCGGCGCCCCGGCGACCCCGGACCCTGCACCTTCCTGCCCCACTTCAGGTGCCGGCCCCATCTGCTGCCCTGGGGTCTGATTATCGTCTTCTTGCTGCTGCTGCTGCTGGTCAGGGCTTTGTGCCGCCGTATGCGACTTCAACGGTACACCTTCAATGGCCATGTGAGTGCCATCCCCAAACAGCGGCACGCTCCCCACAGCCCGCAACAGCAGCCCCGTCACAGGGTCGTACGACAAGGCTGTCGTACGGATGCCAAGCCGCGTGTCGTACAGCTCCAGGGGGCAGGGCTGGGTGGGCGGCGCATCGCGTTCTGAGCCGTTGTCGCGGGGCGGGGGCGCGGCGGGCTGGGGGCCGCGGAGGCCAGCGACGCGCCGCAGCTGGTCGCGGTAGCTGCAAAGTGGGCAATGTATCAAGCCTTTAGACCATCTCATGTTCGTTGTGATAATAGAGATTGTGCTACTGCACTTGTTGTATTATGGCGGCTGGCCACAGCAGCTGCATGCTGGGCAACGGCTGTGGCATTGTACTGTCATTGTGCCCGCTACACACCGAGTTGCCGGTGTTGGCACCACAAGGCAAGCCTAAGCTGACCAATACCCGGCAAGGAACTGCCATTATATTGAGTGGTAGCAGCTGAGGATGCACCGCCTGCGAGCGCAGGCCGCCCCTGGCCTGCTGTGGCAGGCGGACCCAAGCACCACACAACACCCACCTGCCGCATGCCTCCCAGGCCTCCGGCGCGCCAAAGCGCTGCAGGTACACGTGCCTCCAGGGGCGGTCGTCGGCAGCGGCGCCGTGCCAAGCGCGGCACACGCAGGCGCAGGCGGCCAGGTCGGGAAGGCGGGACAGCCTGCGGGCAGCGCAGAGGGGGTCCGGGGTGGAAGCGGGTAGGTCAGACAAGGCACGTTCTGGCAGCGTGGTAGTGACGTGGAGGGGGAATTGAGCGCGTGCCCTGTGTGTACGTGGTACGTACTACCATAGCTTGCTATGATGGGAAATAGGCTCGTGAGCAGGGCAGCCGAGGGATGGAAAAAGGTGGATCTGGGGTTGCCAGGAAGCTCGGACGGAAGGGCGGGTCCTCAACGCGGTGGAGAGCTGAGCTCAGGCTTCACAGGACCGCGCTGGCGAGCGTGTGCGCCGCTTATTCACCTGCAAAAGATGTCCAGGAGAATGTCGCCGCGGGACACAGCGTCGTGCACCGTCAGCGCGTGGCCATCGGTATGTCCAGTCATGCCTTCGGTCCTAGCGGAACTAGCTACGACAATGCTTTCTGTTCGCTAAGATCCCGTATATGTGCTTAAGGTAGCTGAAAAGGCAGTGCTCTATGTTCCGTTGTTGCACAGTGAGGTGAGCGAGTGGGGCTTGAGTCGCTGGAGACGATGTGTGCGAACGGCCGCAATTGCAATATGGAAGCGTTCGCAGAGCTGCTACTCGTATAAGAAGCAGTCCACTTCGGGCTCTTACGGGCGTCATCTACAGATCGGGCCAGGCGCTGCCGGACGATGCCCGCAGGTGCTCCCTTGCGCTCCCCATGGCTGCAACAATGGCGACATATTGGCATACAGCACAGTGCAGGAAAGGCAGGTGCTTTCCTATGTTTGAAAGCGGTTAAAAAAAAGCAAGTTGCTCTTTCTAAGACTTACTCGCTCACAGGCAACTGCAACATGCGCACTATCATCCTCGGCATGTTCAAGCAAAAGTCATGGACAGAAGCGTCCCACACGTACAGGAACCTGTGTATGCTGGTGCGTGGTCAACATGTCAACGTTCTGGATCCACAGCGGTGTGGCTGTGCATGCATCAAGGTACCAAAGCCCGTCCGTCTGTGTCACCTTTGGTGACACGTGCCCTTCCTATGGCATGTCGCAGCTTGCCCTAGCAAACCAGAAACCGAAGCTAACGCGGTGGCCAGCACTCATCATTCACTGCGGCATGCGCCTTTGGCGTAACAGTCACAGACAGAAGCCTCACATACGTGCATCAACCCGCAGCTGGCGAAGCGAATGCGGTGGTCAGCATGTCAACGTCCGGATTCCACAGCGGTATTGGCTATGCTTGCGCCCTGGTACCCGAGCCCCTCCGCGGGTGTCCTCGACGGTAACACGCCAAGGCATGCCATGTCGCAGCTTGCCAAAGCGAACGCAGCGCCGCCCGCTTTGCATGGTCACCCTGTGTGCACCCATACCGTATGCAGAATTGCAAACGCTTTCGTACTGTGCAGCTAACATCCACAACCCCTGCGAACCCTAACTCCCCTCCTCATCGTCCGAGTCCAACCCGAAGCCCGCCACGGCCGCCGGCCGCCCTGGCCCCGACCCCGCCGCAGGTCCCTTCACCCCCCTCCCTGCCGCCCCCATCGGCGCCCCTGCCGGCCGCTTCAGCCCACCCATCGCCATGCCGCCCCTAACCGCCCCGCCTCTCCCCCGCCCCGCACCCGCACCCGCCCCCAACCCAAAGCTTATCCCAGTCCCCCCGGCCCCCAACACAACGCCACCTGCCCCTGCTGCAGCCGTACCCGGGCCCTGCTCCCCGACCGGGGGCGGCCCCGGCGGCAGCGGCGGGACATCCCCGGGTAGCGGCGGCAGCGGCGGCGGCTCTTCAGGCAGCGGCGGCACCGCCACCGCTGCCACCGCAGGTACCCCTGCAGCCTGGCCCTGCTGCCTGCTTCGCTGCTGCGCCGCCTCTATCTGCTTCTGCAGCCGCGCCATCTCCTTGTCAGCAGCGCGCTGCTCCCTCCGCTGGCGGTCCTCCCGGTTCCGCTCCGCCATGGCCGCCTTGGTCTCCGCCAGGCGCTTGCGGTGGTGGTGGTCGTAGGAGGACAGGTGCTCCTCCAGCTGCCGGGCCGTGGTGTACTGCTTGTCGCACACCTCGCAGTAGAACTGCGCGGGCGGGGAGGAGCAAGATGGGAAAGGCTCGTGGGTTGCGGATGACAGGAACGCCATGGCGGTATGTGTGGTGTGCGCAGCTGTGTATGTCCGAGCCCACCACGACATGCCTGCCTGAGAAAGCCCTGTGTTCGAATGAATGGCAGAGGCAACATGCAGGGCAGAGCCGCGCCGTCGCAGGAAGACTGTGCTATCAGGCAGCGGGAAAGAGACCCGTACCACAATCCATCCCGCATCCCAGGCAAGAGAGATGTAACCTGGCATCCCATCGCTTGGCACGCCCCTGACGGATTGGTGACCCTTCACGAGTTGGTGTGCCCCAGCTGTTGTTCCCCGCGCCCCTCCCCACCGTCTGCAGCATCTCCTTGACGTCCTCCGCCCGCTTCTGCAGCGTCTCCGCCACCGCCTCACGCCGCTTGCTGGCCTCCTCGTCCTCCTGGGCAGCCACCTCGATCTCCAGCCGCTTCCTGGCGGCCGTTGCCTCGTTGGTGTGCGCGTCGTCCTCCTCCTGCTTACCCAGCCCCAGCCGCACACCCGCCTCCACCCCCGCCTTCACGGGCTCTACAATTCCCGTCTCGTCCTTCCCCAGACCCTTGCCCTTCCAGCCCATCTTTTGGAGCAGCTTGAAACCAATGTTGCTGGACTCGATGGGCGTGTCGGCCGTCCTCCGGGGCTCCTCATTGCCGTCGTCCCAGTCGCTCCCTAACCCCGGCTGAGCCCAGGGGTTGTCATCGTCATCATCCAGCCCCGGTCGGCGCTGCACCGCCTGCTGGTAGGCATTGGTGAACTGCTCGCCACGGGGTGCGTGCAGGCGGGGGTCGATGACGAGCGGGGCGCTGAAACCCAGTCCGGTATGGGCTGCAGCGGCTGACGCCTCGGCATCTTGCTGTGCTGAGGTGTATAGGCTCATCAAAGGCGTCTACAGAGGCGAGGCTGTATCAAGTTGGGAGCTGTCACTGTGCATGAGGGTTCCCCCAGATCACAGCATGTCAGCTACTTGACTACACTGTGTTGCATTGTAAAGCCAGCTGCAGGTGCAGTAAGGAGTTCCCGGCAACCCAATGCGCCTGCCTGCTCAATATCGCGCTTCGCGTGAGTCGCCGGGTTGTCTCAAGCGGCAGTAGTGCAGCGCAGATAATGATGCTTACACCATGATGACGAATGGCAATGTAAATGATGCGAGGGCTGCTGGGCTGTACTCAAAACCAGCAATGTGTCATGCCATGTCGACCCAGTTCATCGCATGTGACTTCCTGCCAGAGTGAAGGGCGCAAACACATCGTAAAGTACCCAAAAACTAGGTTAGGCGGCCGGAACTTGGTGATCACCAGCAGTGATACTCCGCTAGTTCGCCCAGAGCATCCCTCGAAGGACCCCTCGCGCGTTTGCGCTGCTTGCGCAATTCACACCTGTAAAATAATGAGCTGAGAGCACTTGTGCTGCCACATACGTAGATAGGCTTCACTTCGACGCGGCCTGTCAGGACACATTTGGCGCTACCTGGGCCTGAGCTCGCCCCGCTCTAAGGCTACCTGCCGCAATGGCGTCAAAAGTGCCTCTGGGCATGGCAGACAGCTTACATTATGAGTCCAGGCACATACGCGACGCGCTCGCTGCCAGCAACTCGAGGCTGCTGTCAGCGAGGTCGGGTCGGCCCAAGAACCTGCAGCCACAGCAGGGCGCCATGATGCTATCGGAGTGGCAGGGGCTCGCCAGCATGGGTGAACTGGAAGACGTAAGTCCAGCACCGTACCGCATGCCACACCCATGTATGAGACCAGGGCAGCCTCCTGCGTCCTGCCCCCTCCCCCGCCACGCGTACCACTACCCGCACCACCCGCCAGCAGCCCCTCCCCAAGCTGCCCTTCCCTGCTCCATCCATCATTCATATCTGCATGCCGCACACAGCCCCACGCCCCTGCGCCCCGCTCTGCGCCTTCTTCCCTTCAACCCAATGCACCCTCCCGCTGCAAACCTACCGGTATTGTATACCCAATGACCCATGCTTCACGCTCTTCTTTCCCCGCCATCCCGCACCCCCAGGACGACGGCCCCGCCGCCTCCAACCCCCAGTTCCGCGCCATGCGGGACGCCCTGCTGGCCTTCGAGCGGGACGTGGCCTTCGCCGCGCCGGCCAGGGAGCGGGCCTTCTTCGCGGCGCTGCGGACGCAGCTCATGGAAGCCGCGGCGCAGCTGGAGCCGGAGCCGCGGGACATGCAGATAGCGGCCGCGTTTAAGTGGTTTGCGCGGCACAAGTGAGGACAGGGTCAAGGGACAGGGCGAACGGTTGCCTTGACTGGGTCTTGACATCAGGGACGGCCACTGGCCTGCCTGGGGTGGCTGCGGCTGGAAAGCCTCTGTGTGCCAGCGGCACGGAACGGCGAAGCAGTCATTGGTGATTCAAGGAGGCGTTCTGGTGTGGGCTCCGGGGCCATACCGCAAAAGGAGTCTTTGAGGCGCTCATAGCGCGTCCGTTGCAGGGGAGGGCCTACCCCACATACAGTACTGGTTACAAACCAGCATGTAGTTGGGCAGTACCGCTGCATCTGGCGTCATGCATGAAACAGGCGTAGTGCTGACCAGGCGCTCTACACCGTTTTCCGCTTGCTCTCCAGGCCCCAGGGACCGGAGGCCGACCCAATAGCCGCCGCGGTCCTCTCTTCCTCCCTGTCGGTGGAGCAGCAACACCAGCACCAGCATCAGCAACAACAGGCTGCAGGCTCGCGCGCGCTGCGGTCGCAGCACTCCGGGCACCAGTCCGCAGACCGGCGGCCCGCCACGGAGCGAGCCGGCAGCGCAGGAGCGGGTGGCCCCAGCCCGGAGCCGGGGGGCAAGCACCAGTTCTTCTCAGTCTACTCCCGGACCAGTGCCGCGGGGGCACCCGGCGGCCCGGGGACTGGGACTGCAGCGAGCCGGTTGCCGTCCGGGCGCGGCCCCAGTCCCGGAGGAGGAGGTGCGGGCGCTGGCAACGGGCCCTCCCTGTCGATGAACCACCCGATTGGCCTGCACCCGTCGGTGTCGTCGACGTTAGGCTTGTCGCACAGGTCAGCAGCAGGTGCAGGGGCAGGGTCGGGGTCGGGGGCATCTGGGCAGCAAGGCGCGGGAGGGGCCCCGCGGGCACGCTTCGCAGGGGCAACGGAGATGTACGCGCCTGGCAAGCTGGTACGGCCGCAGGAGCTGGACGATATAGAGCACAGAGCTACGCAGACCGCCACGGCGGCGGCGGTGGCGGCCGGGGGGCGGCTGGGAGCAGGTGGCGGCGGTGGCAGTGACGGGCCGGCGCAGGGCTTGCACCCCAGGCCATGGCTGTCGGGGCCGTACAAAGGCGCTGGGGTGCAGTCGGGGGCCGGGAGCGGGGCAGGAGGAGAGGCGCGCAGGCGGCAGGAGGGGCGGTCCGGGGTTGCGGCGGGCCCGGGGCCGGATGAGGATGAGGAGATTCAGGCGCTGCGGGAGAAGTGGTCCACCATGGATGCGAGGGCAGCGGCCTCTGTGGCAGACGTGCAGGTTGGGCAGGGACCGGATTGGGGCAGGACAGGGGCGGGACCGATTGCAGCGGCGGCGCATTGGCACGGATAGGGTTGCTATTAGCAAGGCTTAACCTCATGGCATGGTTTGACAGCAAAGCTACCGGACGGTTCACAGTGTGGCGCCAATACTTGTGCCTTGTACTCAAATTGTCTCTCCTCCTAAGGCCCGCATGCAGATAGACCCACCCTGGGTATGTTGCTCTTTTAAGTTTCGTCCTTGCGGCCCCCCTGGCCACGGGGCCTGCAACTGCAGGTGCAGCCCACCAAAAGTACCTCCTTGACTTGACCTGCAAATATCGTTCCTTGCAGAGCAAAGTGGCGGAGTGGACACTACAACGCGCTCGCCTGGAGGAGGAGATCGTGCGGCGGCAGGAGGCGGGCCGCTTCGCTGGGCCCGTCGGCTCGGGCGCTACCGGTAGCTGGCAGCAGCCGGGCGCAGGTACCCACGACATGGGGCTACCTCCCGGCACCCTCTCGCCGTACGCCAACGCCAACGCGGACCTAGCCGCTGCCACCGCCGCCGCCACCACGTCGACCGGCGGCGCTGGCGGCGGCGCCGTCAGCTTCCTGCTTCCTGGCGGCGGCCCCTCCATGGGGCCTGTGGTGTCGGGCGCCAGCATGCGGATGCGGCACGCCGATGTGGGGGCGTACGACGCTGGAAGGTCTGACCTTGTCGTGCGGCTTGCACGGTTGGGAGTTGCGGTCGACAGTGACACGCTGGACCGGGCGCTGCGGCCTGTTGAGGACCGGCCGTTCCTGGATTGCATTGCGAAGCTGCCGAAGCCTGGGGAGCACCTGGTGTCCCGGCCGGGCTCGGTGCGGCTGCCGGCCGCGAAGAAGAAGAAGAAGGCCTCAGCCAAGAAGCGGCCAACCAGCGGGCGATGATTTGGTACTTTGTACTTTGTGCAAGGTGCATGTTACGGCGGATTGACTTAAGAGGGAAGTTATGATTTGGTGCATGTGCGTGCGGTTTGCGCAGGTGAGGTGCCGGCGTGCGTACGGTACTCCTTCGTAGGATGCATTACCGTAGTGTAGCCGCAATAGCTGATGCATGACGCAGTGATGTTACTTAACGTGTGAGTCGTGTGTTGTTTGTGTGCCTTAGGGTTGCACAAATTTGTGACCAGCTCGGCGGTCGTCCTGCGTAAGGCAGCCGGACTAGGCAGGGTTCAGCTGGGCGGAGAGCTTTGAATGGGAGTGCTTGGCATATCGTGAACTGTGCAACATTAGCACGTGGCAGGGTAGGTTGCACTGCAACTCAATCTGAACCAGGGCTGGCATCTTCCGCCAAGCCGGTATACCGGTTCTAATTAAATGCCAGGCCCGTGGGGCCGTATCTTTAGTGAACCCAAAATTATTTGCACCCGGATGCGCGTGCAAGGAATAATTTCCTGCCAGCGCCGCCTGCGCTGTACGGGCATCCTGCCCCCTAAGTGCACTTCTCACGCATGGCGGTATCC
>VFQN01002516.1_pt1 | contig 28028 bp, 50 predicted proteins | sample 3512371 | NCBI WGS metagenome assembly VFQN01 (sample SAMN10412370, study PRJNA504923) | tailings metagenome | isolation source: Replicate 2 from Balatoc abandoned mine | place: Philippines: Itogon, Benguet | collected 2017-08-28
ACCACGCAAGGACCCCGGCAGTCAGCCGGCCAGGTAAATTGCGCACAGGCGCATCGGGGCCCTTGTCTTGCGCCAACAGCCTGTACGATTCCGTGTTAATACGTACATACGTATGTGCCTGTGCCAGGTGCTCACCGCGGGTTGCCTGTGGCTAACATTGCGCGATGCCTCCGTGCCGCCCGCCACGTGGCTGGCGGCGGCGGACACGACACGTGCCGCAGCCTTCGGCGCCGCCATAGCGCAGGCGGTCAGGGCGAGGAAGGCAGAAGGGAGGGAGGCGACATACAGGTGCGTGGTGCACACCCGTACACGTTCAGGCAGTGTGTCTAACTGTCAAGTGGGTGGTCGTACTGCCGTACTGCCGTAGCGTGGTACTCGTGCTGGGAGCTCGGGCCGGTCGTGGTGGGGCTTGACAGGCCATCCCACCGTCCGGGATGTGGGATCCGGGATGTGGGCCGCACGCCTGCGCAGCTGATGGGTATCCCTGGCTGATGTACTGCAACAACGGGCAGCCCGCTTCCCCATGCCGCCTCCCCCTCACCCCTGCTTCCAGTCCGGGCACGCCAACAGCTGCGGAGATGGGCTGTAGGTTGCATTCTGATGCCTGTTGTCTTGGTCCGCATTCCCCATTCCACCACCCTTCCCACCACCACCTGCTGTGCCGCAGGCAAGCATGCCATGGTGCTGGGCTGCGGCGCGGGGCAGCACGTGCTGGCGGCGGCCGCCGAGGGCGCGGATGCCGTGGTGGGGGTGGAGGTGCACCCGGGGCTGGCGGCAGCGGCCAGGGCGTGTGCAGCGGCACCCGTGTCCCCCACCCCCCCGTGCCCCTCCCCTTGCCCGCATGCCTTGCATGTGGCTCCACAGGAGGTGCGGGGTGGCGGCGTCAGCATCGAGAACCCCCACGTGCAGCGGGCACGCTACCCGCAGCTGCTGCTGGCGGAGTGGCTGCACCGCCTGCCGCGCAACAAGGGCCCGCCCATCACCGCCGACCTGGCCCCCCTGTGGCGCCACGTGGGCTCCCTCATGCTGGACACTGCCGTACTCGCGGAGGTGACTCACAGGCTCGTGCTGCTGCAGCGGCTGTACGGCAGGCAGGACGCGAGGGGCGCGGGGCTGGGCGCGGACGGGCCGGAGGTGGCGATGGCGGTGGGGCGGGGCGCGGGGGCTGGAGGGGGCGTGGATGGCGGGGAGGAGGCGGATGGGGTCAGATGGGGTGGGGCTGGTGCGGCCGGAGGACGTTAGCAGGGGTGTGCCGCCGGTGTGGTGCTAAGGGGTTGGAGGCGTGGGGTGGAAGGGGGGGACGCGGCCTAGGCTATGTTTACAGGCAGGAAGCCAGGGTGTGCTGTTGAGTGGATCCCTGGAGGCTCCCGGATAGGCATATGCTGTGGGCAGGGGTGGGGCCGATGGCTTGGGATCGTTTGGCGGTCGTTTGTGCCAGTTTGTGCCCTGCCCACGGGCGCGCAGTATACGGGATTTGAGGGCCCTCGTCGATAGACTGACAGGGCAAAGGGGTGGCAAACCCTGTGTACCGTACCTGCTGTACAGGGCAAGCTCGATTCGCCTTGAGCACAGGTCTGGGGTTGGGGAGCCTGACATTTCGGTAGCACTCCTTGTACCCAACGCACAATTGGGATTACCAATGCTCCTCTCAGTGCAACGGTTCGTTCCCTCCATGGGGCTAGCGGGTGCAGATTGTAACCCATGCACCCAGGCCCCCTGCATGCACCCCTAATCAAGGTTTCATCACGCTTTACGCGTACGATACCCCAAACCAAGGCGGAACTTGAGCAGTGGCCCTCGCGTATCTGTATCACATCCACGTCCAGTGAGGTCCAGTACATGAAGGGATGAACGGCGCATGCCTTGAAAGGTGTTTGGGGCACGTGGTCAGACGGTATCCACCCCTGCGCATGGGCCCCGCGAGGCACCTCGCACCCCGCGACCCTGCCACCAAGCTACGTATGTTGCGCATGCTGCTCTCGCTAGCAAGTGCTCGCATGGCCATGGCTCATGCGCAGCCTTCGCAAGCATGCGTCCCAGCAGGCAGGGACCTCAGCAGGGCCACCGCCCCTCAGCGTGTGACCGTGCCTTCCCCAGGCGCAAGTGTCCCGGTCACCCAAACATCCGCACGCGAGCCCCTCATACAAGGACTGCAAAAACATGAAATGCAACATGTAGGCATTTGCTGGCGCCCGCCCAGGACGGGCGCGCTTGACCATGTTGGGCCGACACAGAAGAGAGGACCGCCAGAGCAGAGCGCGGGGGCCCTCGCAAGCGCACAAGGCGTAAAGAACAACGCCATGTTTGCATGTCTTAAGGACTTCATTTGCCGGCGGCAGAGCCCATGCACTCCTGGGGGGGCTGGGTCTGCAATGCGGGGCCCGCGCGGCCCCGACCTTTATAGCCCGAGTCGCCGTGCAAAGGGTACGACCCGTACCAGCGCGCGGGCAGCTGATAACTAGCCACCCAGCCCCTTCCAAGCTTGAGCCGGTCGGCCGGCTCCAAGACCAGGACACCTCGGTGGAGGGTCCTTGCTCATTGAGCGTTCCAGCGGACTGATTCTGCTTGTCGCCACCACGCAAGGACCCCGGCAGTCAGCCGGCCAGGTAAATTGCGCACAGGCGCATCTGTGGGAAGTGCGAAAGAAGCTTGTGTGCACACGTAATATGAAGCCGGACCAAGGGCTGGAGGTTGTTGGGGAGGGGAAGTTGCGCTGGACAGCAACACTGCTCGTGGACTACTGCATGGAACACTTGTCGGTAATATGCTGTATTGTGCTGCGCTGCGGTCAACAAGGTTCACAGTTTCGCGCTCTGAAACGGGGACCTTCCGCAGACCTCCCTGTCGGGACCTTTGGACAAGGTAGCAACGCTGGCACATCAGGACGGAAACTATTACGCGGCTGCACTGGGGGAGATGCAGGCCGGCGACGACCCCGCTGCAGCTGATGCCGCACAGCAAATGCAGTTGCAAAATGCGATGGCCAGCCTGCTCAGTGCAGCACTGAGCGGGGGCCCGCTTCCAGGAGCACCTCCTGGAGCAGGGTTTGCTGGGCTCCCGAACGGCGCCCTCGACGGCAACCATGACTTAGGAGCAGATGCTGGAGCTGCAGGCGCGCCCCTGCTGCTTCTACCACCCGGCATTCAAGACCTTCAAAGCCTAGCACCTTTCCTCCTCAACATGGGCGGTTTAGGCGGGCCAAACGGTGCCTTGCAGTACGGCCTCCTGCCGGGGCTAGACCCCAACCTCGCAGCAGCCATCCTAGCCCAAGGAGCCAACCTAGACCTGGAAGCGCAGGGACTGGACCAGCAGCGCATGGACCAGGGCCAGAAGACAGGGATGGCGGGCTCCAAACGACCAGCGGAGGGCAGCATGGGTGGGCCGTACAAGCGGGAGCGCTCGGAGGAGGGCCGTGCCCGCGAGGTGGGCTTGTTGCCGCTGGGTTGGGTTTGCAGGCGCTATCAGCGCAGGTCGTATGTACCGTTGGTTGGGCTGCAGTATTCTTTGCGAGGAAGCATCACCATCACCAACGTGTTGAAACTGGACGACCAGACCCTTGAAGCGCCTTCAGAGCCGACAGCATACGGTCTAACCGACAGCGTCCCTGTCTGACCCCTGGCTGAAACACACGCCCTTACTTACGCGTCCAGGGCAAGTGCCACGTGGAGGGCTGCAACGTGGAACTGGCCAGCCTGTCCTCGTACTACCAGCGGTACCGCACCTGCGAGTTGCACCTGAAGGCGCCAAGCATCCTCAAGGACGGCGTCCAGCAGCGTTTTTGCCAACAGGTAGGTAGCTTATTGCCAAGCTTAAGCCTGTTCAGCCTTAATCTCTGGTCCGCTATGCAACCAGACAGCTGTTGACTACATCCCTGCAATTACGATACCTGCCATGCGGCCTTCTGTACATTCAGGCCATTTTGGTGATGGACGGGTGCCTGCTTGTCAGCTTCCGCTTGCCCACTATAAACACTTCCCCCGGTACTTGCGTGCTCATGTACCCTTGCTTGTGCCTGACAGTGTGGGCGCTTCCATGAGCTGTGTGAGTTCGACGGCGCTAAGCGGTCCTGCAGAGCAAGGTGAGCGGTATCAAGATACCTGGCCCGGCCTGCCAACGATGGTCATTTAGTGTTTGCATGTGCGGTACGCCAGCGAACAGCGGGCTGCTGATGAACAACGCTTGAGGTGCATGGGCAGGGATGCGAGATTGCGAGTGCGGGTACCGGAAGAGGCTAAGCCACTGTCAGTCGTGCGGCATGGAAGGGCAGCCATACAAGGCAGCAGCGCCTGGCCGTTGGGCTTGGTCTTGTTGCCGGTACGTTCTGCTTTTGTATCCGGGCGCCGGCTGAGGAGCTCCTTGTGCATGTGGCCATTGGTGCCCCAGGCTTCAGAGCCACAACCAGCGGCGGCGCAAGCGCACGGAGGAGCAGCTGGCCAACCAGCAGGCGCAGGACAACCACCAGGCGCAGGCGGCGCTGCAGGCGCAGGCCAACATGCAGAACGGCAACATGCAGCAGCTGCTGGCGTCGGGGCACCTGCTGGGGCAGACGGCGCCCAACCTGGCGGAGATGCTGCAGATGGCGGCGGCGGGGACGCTGCCGCCCGACGCGCTCAACGCCCTCGCGGCCATGCCGCCTGCAGGTGCGTCGCTGTTGCAGACCCCTGCAGCCTCTAGCACCTGTCCTTGCCTGTTCTGCGGGAAAGCCGCTGATTTTGCGATAGCACGTCACCTACAGCGTGCATTTTGGTGTTATCAGCCTGCGAGCACCTCCTCCTGGCTTGTGGTTGGTTTCATGCCCGGCTTACCACCGTATTGTCGTTCTCGGAACCTTGCCGTGCCGGAGATGATCAGCCGCGTTCGGCCCCTGGTCCATCCCCTCCGCAGGCGTGGACGAGAGCATCATGAACCTGCTGCAGATGCTGCCGCCCAACCTGGACCCCGCCTCCCTGGCGGCGCTGGCCGGCGGCGAGCTCGCCCTGCCGCTGCTGGACACGCTCAAGGGCGCAGGCGGTCTGGGCCCCGGCGGCCCCGCGGACCTCAACCTCAACCAGGACATGCTGCAGCAGACCCTGGCGCTGGCGCTGGCGGGAGCGCCCGCCGCTGCCACCTCCATCGTCGGGGACGGGGGCCTGTCGGCGGCGGGGCTGATGGCGCAGCTGCAGGGCGACGTGCACCACCTGACCGGCGAGCAGCACAAGGTGGCGGCGGAGCTGGCGGCAGCTGCGGCTGCGGCTGCGGCAGCGGGCGTGCCTGGGCTGAACCTGGGCGCGGATCCGCACGGGGCGGACGGGCAGGACCTTCACTGAGCATTGCATGGGCGGCGTAGGCCTGATGTGCATTGGCCAAGGATTTGCCCCTTACCTGACTGGCAGCGGCCGTTCGCTTTGCAGGCTGTATTTCCGTACCTGACGCGCAGTAGCCCCTGGGCAGCGCATGGGGGTTGACTGACATTACTGACGGCATGCACTGACAAGCCGGGGGTAGTTCTTGGTGCCTTCTCAACTTCCAGCAGCATATACTGTGCATTGACTGTGTTTTTGGAACATGTCCCTTGTGGCGCTTTTTGTTTATGGCTGGCTTGGCGGTTGTCCTGATGCGGGCAAGCCATGCAAGCCATGCATGCCCGGCGTTGCCGGCTTTCGACTCCTGAGATGTGGACTGGTTCATCCAACCGATACATGGCCAGTTGGGAACCAGTTGCAGCACCTGGTTCCCCGTAGAGTGGATCAGCAACACAAGCCCTAATCGCGCATTGCCGGGTGTTGTTGCTGTGGTAGACTGATAACACCGCTCACGCCAGGGAGGCGGGTGGCGTGAATGGCGTTGGTTCTTTGGCACGCTGGAAGCTGGGCTGACGGGTTTGCGCTGCCAACTGTCCCCAGTGATGAGGAACGGGAAGTTGGGAGGCTAGGTGGGCCTGTTGCTTGTAAGCATTGAGGGCAATGCAGACTTCCGTGTGTGTGCATCGCCGGCAGCTTGTGCAGAGACCATGATGCTGCCAGTGCCGGAGCAGAAATTATTGCCATGTCTACCATGCGAGGACCCTAAGCCACGGACAAGCATGTAGACAAACCGCAGCAGCTGACCTGAGCTGGCAGTCCCCAATCTGCGCCAAGCCTGCACAAGTCAAGGCAACATTCCAGCCAGCTGGGCGCCAGGGACTGCTTGCTAATGTGTAGGAGGAGAACTGAGCAGGATGGCCGATCATACCGGTACATGGAGACAGGAGAGCAGCACTGCTATCATCGGTACGGCAGGGCATTGCAACTGCAACAAGACAGAGGTTTACTTGGAGGCAACTTGGGACAGGCACAGCAAGGCACAATTGACTGAGTGCGCCAGCTGAGCAGTGCACCGGTGTACCCCTCCCACGTGACGTGCAGCGACGGGAAAAGGTCAACGACAGCCCGAGTGGTCGGGACCAAACTAACACAGATGGGCCAGCTGCCCGCGCACGAGGCAATGGACACGTGCCCAACTACTAACAACTGTGGTGGAAACGCTGCTAGGGGCCCTGGGCTACGCGTCCGTCACAACAGTACCATACGGTTTGAAGCAGGGGAGCTCCCGTCGTTCGAAACACTGTTTCCCAAGAACCTTGGGTCACTGTCCGAAGAGCGATACCGAAAGGTATTGTGTCACTTCAACAATGCATCAGGTTATCCTGATGACGCAGTCACGAAGCGTGGCTGTCTGCAGCGGACATGGCTATACCGGAACGCGGTGACCTAGAGGCTCAGAGACGGTCAAGCACGACCCCTCGTTGTAGAAGCGACAAGTAACACTGAAGACAAACTTATAGAACAACAGAGCGTATCGCCTTTCACCCCGGCGGAGCAGGATCTCCACCCGTACGGCAAGCCATGCAAGCTCATCTCACATCCAAAAGGAGTCGCGCTCACCGCCTTCATCGGCTCCGTGTGACTCACCGTGTGACACTCTGCCCCTACTTTGTGCCTAAAAATGCTGTCCGCTTCCAGCAGCAAGGTTGCCGTGGGCCGCCGCGCCCCGGCCGCTCGCAGCTCGGTTCGCGCCGCTGCCAGCGCTCGCCCCACCTGGCTGCCTGGCCTGGCCGCTCCTGCTCACCTGAAGGGCTCTCTGGCCGGTAGGATACTGGAGTGGCGATCGCGAAACAGCATACAGCATACTACATCGCGATGAAGATATCACAGACCACAGCAGATTTGCGTCGCTGCACTCTTTGACGTAGCCACTCATTTGGACAACATAATAATCAGTCAGTAGGAAGGGTTCCTCCCTTTCTGTTATGGGCAGAAATTCAGCAGACGGCAGGGTTCGCGCTTGCTCACAGCGGTCAATTGATGCTGCGCAGGCGACAACGGCTTCGACCCTCTGGGCCTGGGCCAGGATGAGGGCCGCCTGAAGTGGTGAGAGGATGTGCTGAGCGCGCAAGTCGTTGTCGCTGATTGGATCCGCGACGGGTCGAATGGGGGCTTGCGGTATTCTTCCCTGCCTCATGGGATGCACGCTGTGTTTGCGACAGGTACGCTGAGGCCGAGAAGACCAACGGCCGCTGGGCCATGATGGCCGTGACCGGTATCCTGGGCCAGGAGCTGCTGGGCGTGACCCCCTCCTGGTTCGAGGCTGGTGCTAAGGAGTACGACATCCCCGCTACTCCCCTGACCGCCATTGAGTTCATCATCATGGGCTTCCTGGAGATCAAGCGGTACCAGGGCTTCAAGCAGACCGGCACGGTGCGTACCTGCCCTGCACATCTAACCTTACTGCGTCAACACGTCCTGTTACCTTAGCAAGAGTGGACGGTGTCAGCAATCTGGGGTGTGTGCGTGGGGTAAAAAGACCTGGACGCCCCAATGTCCCAACGCCATTTTCGTATTGCTTATGGCTTATTTGGTTGCCCTTGCTTTCCATTCCCCCGCAGTCCGGCTTCATCAACTCCTTCCCCTTCGACCCCGCTGGCATGAACTCCCCCTCCATGGCCACCAAGGAGGTCAAGAACGGCCGCCTGGCCATGGTGGGTTGGCAGTTGACGTCGGGTTGGCAGTGCGGGTCTGGCACAGGGTACGGGTAGCAAAACCACTGCAGAGGCTGTTAACAGGATCTAGGAAAGAGTTTCAACGACAATTTTCCTAGCACGTGGCAACAGACTGGATACCAGGGAGCTGTACTAAGCTGCCCACGAGCGCTTACTGACCCTGCTGTTCTTTCCCCTGCAGGTCGCCTTCGTCGGCTTCGCCGTGCAGGCCCTGGTCAGCCGCACCCAGCCCATTGAGGGCCTGACCGCCCACCTGGCTGACCCCTTCGGCAAGAACATCACCTACTACCTGACCCACCTGCCTGAGACCCTGGCCAAGTAAATGGCCTGATCCTCGTGGGCTAGCTGGTGGAAGCGGCTGCGGACCTGGTGACCCTCTGGTCACCAGGAAATGGAGGCGGAATTGGGAGCTGCTGGGTTGTTTGGACATCCGGTCGCAGTTCTGCAGGTTGTGCTAGAGCAGCAGGGCTTGAAGGCTGCGGCGCGTGGATGTGGGAGTGATTTGGGCAGTCATGTCAGCCGTGCTGCAGGCGGCATGCATTTCTTGTTGGCAGCAGAGCGGGGGTAGGCGTGTGGACTAGGTCAGACGTTGCCCGGTCCTTGTCGCCTCGGAACTGGTGGCACCCGAGAGCAGAATATTCAATATCGTCCAGGATGCGTGTTGCTGTGGCTGGCCAACACGCATGTTACATGTGCGCTTCGGGAACATGTCATGCATTTGGCACTGTGCCCAATTTTGCTGTACATTGCGCCAGCCACCTTGTGTAAACTACGGCCTTTGGGCCAGAGAAGACACCTGAACGTCCCTGAACATCCATTGTGCGTTGCTGTGGCCTGTGAGTCAGTCTGGACTAGCGCCTTAGTGCAGCACTTCGTCACAGCTAGGTTGCCCTAGTCACAGCTACTACCTACCAGTGGGTATTGCTGGGATAGAACCCCTGGCAAGTGGCAAACAGCAGTTGAGCAACAAGAGCAGTCCCCGTGCAGCGTGACGGAAGGGGATGACCTGGGCTCAATTTGCATGGCAGGAGTTCCAAAGCCAGAGCGCGGCACCAGGCCGGGTCACTGAAAGGAAGGGCTGTTGCAGCTGGTTGCAGCTTGTTGGCGCACGTGAGACCAAGTTCGGCCCTACATCATCACGGCTTTGTGTAGCGTATGCAGTTTGTGTTAGCGTATGCAGTGTGTAAGGAAACGTGAGACCAGTTCGTGTTGGCACGTCAGCTAGGAACCAGTACCGGTATGTGTGTGCGTCCTGACAGAGGTTACACGTGGAAATGGTCAGCACATCCATGGTGTCTTATTACAGTCCCAAAGGTGAGGCTTCATCATGGCATTTCGGAGTCGTGTCATCAAGGTCCCCTGCATGCATGCCATTTTGCCATACCCACCTATGACATGTCCAGTTTTATTTTTTTTGGATTGCCCCCTCAACAGATCGGCGCCTGGGCACATCCGCCGTCCTAGAACAAAGGCGGAAGCGCAAGACCCTATGCGGTCGTCGCCCCTCCGTCAACCCAAAACCCCAGTCATGAGGCAGCACCTCCCATTCGACATCAAGCTATATTACAGACGTTGTCCTGCCAATGTGGAAACGCTCCAACCTCCGATGAGGCTCTCGCCCAGCTGCCCCACGAAAGCCTAGTCCTCTACCCCTTAAAAGCGTGCAGACTGCCCATCAAGCCCCAGTCACTACAGCCATTAATACACTGCATGTGTGCCACCGGAAGCGATGCACAGGAACAAGCACAGAAGGGGTGCAATGCCTGTAATATAAAACACATGTACGCGTCGTATTATTACTGGCCCCGCGGTCCGGCGGACACGTCGAGGACTCCATCGAGACCCGGACAAAAGTGTCACCGTTTCCCGCTGAAGTTGACTACCTCAATCCATCTCACCGGCGCCCCCGCCCGCGACCCCGGCGCGCGTTGCCACCCCCCGCACCACCCTTGGCCTGCACGTACACTGGCGCCCGCTGCTGCTGCTGCTGCTGCCGGCGTCCGCCCTGCTGCTGCTGTTGCGGCCTGCCGCCGCGCGCACCCCCCGCCTGGATCGGCGCCTGCTGCCGGCCCCGGTTCCCCTTGCCGCCCTGGGCCCCGCCAGCGTACACCGGCGCCCGGCGAGCGGGCTGCTGCTGCTGCTTCACCGCCGGCGCCTGGCCCCTGCCCTTGCGCACGCCGCCCTGCTGCACGCGGCCTAGCATCTGCCGCTGCTGCTGCTGACGGGGTGCAGCCACCACGCGCGGTGCGTTCCCCCGGGCCTGCTGCTGCTGTTGGCGCGGGGCTACCTGCACGGGCGCCCGCTGCTGCTGCTGTTGCCGCTGCTGGCGCTGCTGCCGCATGCGCCGGACCAGGGACACGGGCGCCGCCTGCTGCTGCGCAACTGGCGCGCGGCGCTGGGGCGCAGGCTGCGCCACCACCTTCCGCGGAGCTGGCGCCTGGTTGTACACCACCTGCATCACAAGTGCAAGGAGCGCACGGTCAGGCAAGCGTTACAACCACATGTCCAGGACCTGCAAGCATGGCTACAGGCATGCTCGTGCGGTAGATCAAATGGTGATTGCATTAGAAACCATGGCGCTTGCTTGCATAGTACGCGTGCTTGCCTGCTGGCGGGGCTGGCGCGGTGCAGGCTGCGCACGTGCACGTGGCGCGGGCTGCGCGCGTGCACGCGGGGCCGCCACCTGGATGGGCGCCACTCCCCTGGCCTTGCTGACGATGCGCCGGGCCAGGTTCCGCCGCACGTTTGCGCCCGCCGCGGGCGCAGCGCGCACGGGCGCTGCCGCCGCTGCACGCGCCGCCACCGCTCCCCTGCAGGACAACAGTATGCAAACATGAGGGTTGGCGCTTGCAACTTGGCTGCCATGCAGATCACTGGGTTGCAGCGAGAGGTCCACAGATAGTTTACCAGGGGCAGTTTGGAACGGGTGCGATCTGGGTCAGTTCGCATGGGCAGCCATAAGGACTGATAGGGCACTGAAAGACTCACCCTCGCTTCAGGGCGGACACCTTCACCGTCAACACGCGGGGAGCGCGCTGTTGCGCCGCCTGCTTGTTGCTGGGCGCCGAGTTGGCTTGTTGGCGCTTCGCTCGGATCAACTGTGACCATGGGGTTTGCAAGGGTCAACGAGGGCAGGGGGTGCGCCTGCCAGTCGAGGATGAGGTTGAATGCATGGACCCAAATGGGCGTATCGGCTTACTTGACGTTTACCAGCAGCGCCCGGTTGCACGACGACAGGTGCTCGCGCCTGGGGTCAAACATACGACAAGGGGCTCAATAGTGAGCGCTTTCGACGGTGGCATGTCGGCGCAATTGTCAAGTGAGTTTGGACATGCAGCGTTGTGCCGTCTCTGTTCAATGTGACGCAAACACGGTTTTGCACTCAACAACCGAAACGACATGCACATGTGATCGCCGGTCAACTACACGCACCGCAGCACTCTTGCTGGCTGCCTTTGGCGCCGCTGCGGGTCTGCGAGGCGCTGCACTGGCATTGCCAGCTGCCTTTGGAGGGGCGCTGCTAGGCTTCTTGGTTTGCTGGGCCTGCTTTATCAAGTCGTCCAGACTCAGGTCGAGCTTGCGATCCAGCTCCTTGGCTTTCGACATTTCCTGTAGTGTTAGAGCGCTGGAAACGAACGAGGCTGCTTTCCCTGAATGCCAACAGCCCTTGGCAAAACGCTGTTGTTGACTAAATCGTGTTCGGGCACGTCTGGGCCCGACGCCCGGCTTTTGCTCCGGAGCCTATATATTACTTAGAAGGTGCTACACAAAAGGAAAGTACCCACGCTGCCTTGCTGGGCAAAGCCTTGAAGCGAGTATCGCAAAGCACCAAGAACGAAGATTGTAGTGTCCGGTATCCGTGCAGGATATGAATCAGTTGAAAAGTTGTAAGGACGTCTGAGCTGTGCGCAACCATGATGCCCTCTGTTGGGTGCGTAGAGGGCAGGGCAACCATCGGGCCCATGCACCAAAAAGATTGACCAGTTAGAGCTGCAGCGTGGCATGGTTGTCAATGTGCCCTACTGACACCCTTTGTGTATCGTAGAGCTTGGATCAGGAGGCCAGTCCAAGTTGGACGCCTGAAAAATGACACCCGATAACCAAGCCAACGCGGCCACTGCAGGGGAGCCCTCAGTGGAAATGCTAGAAGACCTATGCATTAAGTTCATTCTAACAGCTCCTCGTGACGCGCTGCGGTGAGCAAGACTGCCGAAGCTGTCTTCGGGACTGCATCACGCTTGACTTCAGCAGTTTTTCCGCGCCAAACTGCTGGGAGAGACTTCATCGTGATAAGGACATCTTCGACGCATTTCCGACGGCCTGGCCCTCTCTGTACTAAGCTCATGTCGGTGTGCTTTGTTCCTCACTCTACCTGCAGAAGCAAAGAGAAGATGTTCTTCCTCGTGGAGCAGGCATGGTGGTACTATGAGGTACGCAACGGCCTTCCTGCTGTATGTATGTGAGGAACAGGGGCCACCGCGGGCCCGCGTCTGGATAGTGACCTAGTCTGGAAAGCGTGCTGTGTATGCCCCTACAGTCATGACCGAAAGCACAGAGCGTGAACGCCGCCTTGCTGTACGCACCTCAACCTGCAGGATAAGCTCCGTGCCATGCAACCACACCTGAAGCACTACTCGTCCTACACCACCTTCGCGGAGCCGCTCTTCCGCAAATGCGAGGCCCTGAAGGACCTCAGGGTGAGTCTTGCTGCCTAGATACACCATCGCTCGCTCCTTAGCTGGAATCACAGCGTTTTTTGCACCCTCCCAAGCGGTCAGAACGCGGAAGCTGTTGAGGGTGGGCTTATGACAATGCCCTGGGTTTACTCGACCACCCACGCGCCCTTGTGCTGCCCAACACAACAATCAATCACAGCCGAACCTGCAAGCCTATCTGGAGGACTACCGCAAGTACAAGCAGAGCATCCCCGTGTACGGAGCCATCCTGCTGGATGCGGCAATGGAGCAGGTGGGTGGCCTGTCCTGTCAGAAGGGCAACGGGGGCATGTCGTCAAGCGCCCCGTACGGCCAACACCAAATCCTCCGCGCCGCCGCTAGGGCCTTTGCTTGCCTGATAATACTGCGGCTCCTGCTGTGCGCTGTGGGCCGTGCAGGTGCTGCTGGTCCGCGGCAACAAGTCCAGCATGGGGTGGAGCTTCCCGCGGGGCAAGGTCAACGAGGGCGAGACAGAGGCCGAGTGCGCCATCCGCGAGGTACGCAGCACTCCATGACTCGGGTACCGGGCGCACGCAGCCCCTGCCTCGCTGACAGGCCCATAACCTGTCTGCCGAAAGCCTTGAGTCGAAGCTGCGGGGCGCTTCCGTAGCGGTACCCCGTTGCCAGCGGACCACGTTCGCGCGTCCGCACACCTGTGTCCAGCACCATGAGCAGCTGTGCGTGTGCCGCACTGCGCACATTTGTCAATGGCCAGGTGCTGGAGGAGACGGGCTACGACATTCGCTCGCAGCTGCGCGAGCAGGACTTCTTGGAAATCGTGTCGGAGGGGAAGCGCTACAAGCTGTACATCGTGACGGGGCTGGACCCCACCACACAGGAGTTTGAGCCCCACTCAAAATGGGTGAGCGGCGTGGTATCCACATAGTCTTTTTTGCACGCAGCTCACTCCGTATTGTTGTGTGTCCGACGCATAAGGAGTGTTGATGAGTACCGGTAGCTGCATAACCCTGAATGCCGCGTTCCGTGTTTTGCTGGATGCAGGAGATCGGGGCGTACGCGTGGCACCGCGTGGCCAACCTCCCTGCCACGCACGAGGAGGCCAGCCAGGTGGGTGTGTTCAATGGGGGTATGTAGAAGGTTCGATGAGTTGCACAGCGTTTGACAAACCTTTGCACATTTTAAGTGGGCTGCAGCTGGTGCGTGCCTTGTACACATATGCAGCGATGCCAGACACGTGCTAGCATATCGGGTACCGGCATAAGCGGTACTGTCAGGTCGCCTGGCGAGTTTGCTGACCAGCCGGAGAAGCTGATATGCCCTCCTTTACCCTCGGCCCAGGTGTACATGTCCCCAGACGGCGTGCGCCACCGCTTCTTCATGATCCACCCCTTCATCAGCCGCCTGCGCAAGTAAGCCTCCTTGCGACTCGAGTGGACTGTGTCGACGTGCACACCAGATACATGTCCCCAACAGCTGCATGGCCGTTGTGGGACAGCACTCGCCTCGCTCGCCCTATCCCTACACCCCCGGGGACTCGCACGGCTGCCAACACTGCGGTGTCCGAAGCCTTGGCCTTTGCCGTCTCACCACCCCGTTCCCGTACACTCTGTGGGTACCCTAAACTAGCTAGTGCTCTAGGAGTCCCACATGGCAGGTTCTTTTGTGTTACGTTTCTTTACATCCTTTTTCATTTTTTTCCTTGCCATTGACTCTTGCAGGTGGATCGACCGCAAGCGCAAGGGCGGGGTGCGCCAGGGCGCGCACAGCAACGTCAACAGCGCCGCCAACTCGTTGCAGATGAACCTGCGTGACGTGCAGGGCATGCTAGCAACAGCGAACGGGGGCCAGGGGCCCGCAGCTGGGGCAGCCGGTGCCGGACCGCCCCCTGGCCTGGGTCTGGCAGGCAAGGTTCTAAACGGCAAGGAGCGTGGCCGGGGCGTGCAGCAGCAGCAGCAGGCAGCGACGCCCGCGAACGCGGCGAACGGTGCCCAGCAGCGGCAGCAGGCGGTGGAGCTGCAGTGGAAGCTGCAGAACCTGCAGGTGCAGCAGCAGGAGAAGGTCCAGCAGGTGGCTGCAGCAGCTGCGGTGGCAGCGGCGGCGGCTGTCGTAGGGGCGGCGCAGGGCTCGTGGGCTCCCAGCATGACCGACTTCAGGTGAGGGTGGTTGGGTGCAAACGGCTGTGCCCTTGGATTGTGTCCCTGTTGACCGTGCGACAAGTTGTCAGCTTGCCGGGGCCTGGGCACAAGTGTCGCTGATCCGCAGTACAAAAGTGTTTTCCTAAAACGTTGTGCAATTTGCAATGCAGGTTCGACTACAACGCCATTATGCAGTCGTTCCAGGCAGCGGCCTAAGGGCCTGGTGCGGCCCGCACTCGTGCGGGTTCGCTTGCGGTGTTCCCTGTTCTCTTGGACTGTCGGAGCGGCGTGGCTGGCCTCTACACACGTGTACCAGCCGTGCTATCAAAAACCTAAGGCAGCAATGCGATAAGCATCTGCGGCGTGGATACTGCTCCTTGCACTTCGCTGGGGGATCTGTACTAATAGGGAAGCCTCGGCTATCCACTTAGCCTGCTCCCACAGATAGTGGAGGCACAACTTGGCGAGCCGTCCAAGCTGAGTGCCTAGCCTTGCCGGCGCTCGAGCTCTGTGTGTCGCTTGTTTCCTGACGTCCTGAGTGTGTACTGTCTTTACTAGTGGTGTTAGTCACCACGCCTCGTCCTGCTCGCGACGACGAAACGTGTGTACGGCGTTCCAAAGACGTTGGGCCACCCGCGCTCTGGGCCAGGACGGGTGAACGCGGGTGGGCCCACACCACGAGTGACGCCGACGCTGGTCTACCTGCTAAAGCATGCCTTGTCCTCTTCAACTGTTCCGGCCACATCCGAGTTGCTGTGCTTTCCCGTTGTTCGTTTCGGCCCTGGCTGGGCAGCTTGCGGGGGTGTGACGGCTGACGAGTACCCGGAGGTGTCACGATGCCGATTTTTACCGGGTACGTAACGCATTGTTGCTCCCGGTGTTGGGACTCGCTGCTGCACTGCAACTGCGAGTTACGTGCGGTAGGTGCAAGGCAGGACGGTGCTGCGTGTGGCTAGCTTTGACTGTGCTAGGGACAGTCGTCAACACGGGTTGCAAGCTCTCGGTGGAGGAGCAACGCACGCGAGCTGTGTTTTTTGTCGCATGCGGGCTAGCTTCCAGCTAACCGGGTCCCTCACGACCTGACTGACGGCGGATTTGGTTGGGTACTGCTTTTTCATTGTGGGCTGTTTGGAGACCACCCGAAGCCTTGACACACCTGCACGCCGTGCCGCAAGAACGGGTTCTCCCTCCGATGCGCAAGGCTGTTTTTTATCGACTGCCAATGGCGTAATTTTTTCTTTTGGTCTGTTTGTTGTCTGTTGGTTGTGCAGGTGCTTAGCGCGTATGCATGCAAGTGTGTGTTTTAGTGTGCGAGAGTCCCTGTGGTGAGCGAGAGTCGTACGGTTATGCAGCACTCAGCGCATGAGATGGCGTTCCTGAGGCGGGGTGCTAGCATACGAGCAGGGCTTGGGTGCCGGGCGATCTGTACCCCTATTATTTGCGCACTGCTATCCGGCATTGTCGATCATGGATTGATGGTGTACAGACCGGCAGGCAGACGTACGCGGTGTTACGGTATGGTCCAGGCCCTCGGGCCTGCGCGCTTGTACGGCAAGCCCCTAGCTTTGTTGTGGCACCACGTGCCCGACTGTTGCGGAGCTAATAGGACATGGGAGAAAAGTTGGTGGTCGCGGGTATGCACTAGGTCAGACACGGCGTTGCGGTGTTAAGGCGGCACTGGCATAAGTTTACTTGCAGGATTGGAAAGGAAAGTGGGTTAGCAGCTGGGATCTGGGGCTGCTGCTTAGGGAGGGTTGCGATGGGTCCTAAGTGTAGAGGCGCGGAAGCCTTCGTCGTAAAGGTGCATTGGGCATATTGGACGTGCCAGCGGTTGGCTGGTGTGTACCTGCATTTCATGGGGAATGCGTGGGTCTGATGTGGAATAACGGCAGGCAGATCTGAAATTTGTGTGCGAAGGAAGTCTATGGGGGGTGTTAGCATGCGAACCCGATATCCTGAATCGACATGCCGTTTGCAGGTGACGTAGACGCTGGCGTGGGCCACGTTCTCCCATGCTTGAAGGTCTGCTGCTGTTTCGTGTCCATGGCCTGCAGCTGTTGTACCTTTGCTCGTAAGTGACGGTGGTCCTTCAAGGGAACGTAAGGACGGCGTTCCCATTCGTTCCTGGTGGTGGCTTAAGGCGCACATGACATGCTGGATGTTTGGGAACCAGGTTCTCTGCGACTGACACAAAGGCGTGCGTTCCATGCACAACATCTGCCCTGCGGTTTGAGATACTGTACCGAGGAGGGAGGCCCCTTGGGCAGCGCTGCCCTGGTTCTTGATAACCGGTTGTGTGTGGACCTGGCACCTGACCTGGCATTAAAGCATTGCTGCTGGAGCGTGGGGGCGCAACTGCAAGGGCTGCGATGCACACCTGCTAAGTTGAGGCCTATGACCTATTGCGCTTAGACGGTTCAGGCGTGGCCTGGGGAGGCCTTTTGCACGATAGGAGGTCTCGTGCAGCGCTACACGGTCTTGTGTGACGGCTTCGGTGGCCTGCATCTTCAGCTTGACAGCATCAGGGTACGGAGTTTGGCCACTCGTTCTACGTCCCACTTGGGACGAGTATGCCGGTAGTTCAGGACAGGCAGCAGACGTCTTTGATGGTGTTGGTAGCTTGACGTGCCCAGCGGGCCGATGTTGCCGATTCCCGCTCCAACGCGGGCCAGTATTACTGTGTGCCTTTGCTCGTAAGTTGTCGCGTGTGGCCATTTGCCTATGCCGGTCAGTACTGTGCTGGTTTCCCAGGAACCAATGTAACCCAACGTGGGGCCCTCGCAATGGCTGGCGGCAGACACAGAAATACGTCGGGGCAGGTCGGGGCAACGACGTTTCCAAGTTGCAGAATGATCAGCCTGGTTGCGCAGGTGGGAGTGCATGCCGAGGCACGATCGCACGAACAACGGGCATTGCCACCTGTCTGCCACCCAGTCCAGCCTGGTCCAGCGGTTAGCATGTCCTTCAGCTCTCCCTCAAGCCTGCTCAAGCACACCGTACTGAACCTGCAAGCCTGCCGCAAACGTGTCGTCCACCTAACCTCGCACCAGCTCGGACCACGTCCTGCAACCCCCCAAACCCCATGCCTGGCCTAGCATGGCCCTGCGCAGCGCCGGTCTGGCCCTAACCGCCCCGCCATTGCGCACGCAAGCCATTTTGATACCGTTGACGCACCCAGCCTGCTCCAGCAGCCTTCCAAGCGTCCAACAGCAGGGGACGGACGACCAGGACGCACGTGGGTCACCAGTTAACCTGCACCGTCACACCCCTGATCTCCTCAGATGCCCTCACGTAGCCCATCGCAGCTCGTCGACACACGGTACCGGACTCCGTCCCGTGCGCCTCGCCCACAACCCAGACCTTGTAACCCATGTCCTGGGTAGCACATCCCGACGCTGGTGCCATAACCACTCGGCACTCTCAGCGCCCGCCACCGCCACCCCACCTCCCCTCCTTCCCATTTTCGAGCCGCCGGCTAACAGCTGCCCGACCAACCCCATTGTCACTCCCTTGGGAACCTGCCTGGCAAACCCAGAACTCCTAGCTTCCTGCACATTCGCGCCGCTACCCAACCCGCTGCAGCTCCTCGACGTACAGCTTGTCGTACACCCTGCCACGTGCCAGGCCCTCCAGGCCCTCCCCCGCGTAGCTCACAAGCGGCGACACCTCCACGCCGCCTGCTGCCGCCGCCGCGCCCGCCAGGCGGCCCCCCGCAGCTTCCACCCAGCTTCCATGCAGCGACAGCACGGCCGCGCGAGCGGTGTCAGGTGAGTCCGTGGCGGAGCCTGCAAGAAACATGAGTGAACGTCGTTCATACACCCACGCTTGCCACTATGGCTGTGGGCCATTGTGTTGCAGGCAGGAAAGTCAGGTTTGTAGTTGGGTTGCGTGCGACCGTCGGCCTGCCAGCGACACCATACTGCCGTGGCCACGACGAGTCTTGAGCAGCAGCACCTACACGCCACACCACGAGGAGTAGCACAGGCACCGTACACATGTCCTGTGCCTCACGCCCCCACCTGGAGCGTTCTTGACCGGCGCAAACTCTTCCCTACGGCAGGTCCACCAGGGGCGCAAGTGTTGCGTCGGGACTCAGAATGGAACACGCCAGACCCATGCACTTGCGGCCTTATGCATATCGAGCAAACAAGTACGACCGAGTCCAGGGTCCAGGATTCAGATTTTATGCCCCAAGTATGTTCGGCGCGAAGGCCGGGCGCGCCCTCTGTCCACAGGCATACAATGTCGCTTTGCCTAGCTAATGTACTATTGACCTTAGCTTTGCATGACGGTGTGTTAGCCGCACCTTCTGTCCACCTCCACCAGCGCGGTGCGCTCCCCCGCCATGTCGAACGTGTCAAAGATGAACAGCTCCAGCTTGACGCCCGCCACGGGCCCGTCCACGGAGGGGATCTTCTTGCGGGCCACGTGGTACGGCACTGCCGTACACGATGCAGGCGCTGTTGTCGTACACGATGCCGATGCGGCAGCGGCACCGTCGCCGCTCCCGCCGTGAATGAGGCGGTCGGCGACGGTCCGCAGCCACGGTACAGCAAAGTAGTGCATGCAAATGTTGCTCCAGTTGTAGTACAGCTGCCCCGTGGCGGGGTTGGTGGCGGAGGCCAGGGCCGGGTCCAGCTCACTGTACTCCAGGACCGCCAGGGAGGAGGTGCTGGGGGAGGTGGTGGTGGTGGTGGTGGGGGAGGAGGGGTGGGACTGCCGCCGGATGGCGAACACGCCCACCTGCACGGTACGAGGAACACAAACACTGGATCGGGACGAAAAAGGAACATTGATTCACGGTCCGGGGGATGTGGCAGCACGCAGATTCGTTATATACATTTATGGCAATGGTCGCGCAGGCCATGACGCCAGCAGCGCGCAGGGGCTTTTTGGTTGCAGGCCCACACCCGCCTTCACATCCACCTGCGCCTCCCTGCTCTCCCTCTCCCCGTTCCACTACCCCAACATCGCGATACTCCCTCGGGCGTCCCCGCACGCCTGCCCCGCTGAAAGTTTGACTAGTCTTTGTCTACTTTTCACTCCCCGCAACGCCCACACAACCTCACTGCAATCTCCTTCCCCCATCTCCCCTCCTCGCCAGGCCTCGCCTACCCCCTCTTAACCCACACACCTTCTCCTCCGGGTACGCCTTAGCCACCACGCGCGCCCCCACGTCCGCCCGCGCCTCCCCGTGGCAGTAGCCCAGGAACAGCGGGTCGCCCAGCCGCGCCAGGCAGTTGTCCACGCAGTACACGTCAACCGCCTCAACGCCCGCCGCCTCAAGCGCCGCCAGCGCGCCGCTGCGCGCCAGGGAGGTGTACAGCCCGCCGTTGCCGTCGGGCGCCTTGGCCAGGGAGCAGCGGGACTCCAGAATGAGCTTGCCTGTTTGTGCGGTACGGGGCGTGTGTGCGGTGGACAACTTGCAGGAGGTAGTGGGAGGGGGTTGCGTTAGGTAAAGGTACTACACTGTGTGCGGCAGCGAGTGGAGACTGGGTAGGCTTTTATGCTGGGCATTAGGAGGGCGCGTGGATGCGCTGGCCTGCGTGACGGCAAGTGGTGCAGGAAAGGTACAAATTGCAAGAGTGCAGGCCTCAGCCCCGCCTATCCGCCCGGTAGCTCGCCACTGCAACCCCGGTCGTTGCCACCGCACTATCTTGCTTGGAAGCACGGCAGGCAGCGCCCTCAAGTGCACCCTGCCAAAGCGATGTCCCCCGCCTCCAACCCAGTGCCACAGTCCCGCTAAGCCGCACGCCTTTCGTTAAATCCTGGCGTACATCCTGCAGCACATCTTGCCCAAGCTAGGACAGTCCTATGCCCCAAACCCTCGAACCGTCTTTCGTGAAACACGGCAGGAAGCCTTGCATCTTATTGCCTGTGTGCAGTTCGAACCCTACCCGGGCCAACCCCTCGCACCGTCTTCCGTGAAGCACGGCAGGAAGCCCTGTTGGAAGAAGTGCACCTGGTCGCGGGACAGCCCGAAGTAGCCGTGCGCCTCAAAGTGCTCCACCGTCTCCGTGTGGGTAAAGGGGCTGGTCATGACGTACCAGTGCAGTGGCCGGGGGGCGGGGGAGGAGGGAGGGGCGCCGGGGGCCGCGGCCGCCTCTGCCGCTAGGCGCTGTACCTTGAGCAACCGCTCGGCTTGGAGCTGTGGGCAGGGGAGCAGCCGGGAGTCAGGTCACGGTTATGATGCTTATGATGTAGCGATGATGAATGTAGGTGTGGCTAGCAGCGCCATGGTTTGGAGCTGCGGTGTTCAGCGGGGGCGGGAGGAGGGCCGCAGGAGAGCGGGAACAAGGGAATGTGGCAGCGTGGAGCGGGCAACTGAAGGTGTTGTGGCATCGTGGCTCCATGCGGGCGGAGTGGCTGCGTCCGCGTTCCGCAGAGCCGCTTTGATGGCAGCAGCGAGTGCTAGCGGTACGTTCATGCCAGCGACCTCTGCTGCTGCTGCGTGCTGTACAGCTGGTTCCGCGACGGGGGCCAAGGCCCTAGGGCGTGAGCCGCACCTGGAAGAGGGATTTTCGTGACGGCAGGCCGATGTCGTAGCAGCCCTTGGGTGCGCTGCTGCCCAGCCGCGTGCCCTGCCCGCCAGCCAGCAGCAGCACGGCGGCACGGCCCTGCATGCATGCACGTGCACATGTCCACGCACACGTGCAAGCTGATGTGCTATTAGCTCAAAGCAACATGTTGTGTGTTAGGGTAGCTGGGGCCGACCAGCAGCGCAGCAGCGTGCGACCGTTCCTATTTGGGGTTAAAATGCGGCAGTGTGTGGGTCTTAGCGGCCTCAGGAGGAAAGGCAGTGAGCGACCCCGCGTGGGGCGGGTGTGCCACGCTCATCGAGGCCTACCGATATGCCCGGTTTTGTCGTACGGCCCATACGGCCACCCTGACATCCTCAGCAGCAGCACGAGTCACAAGGGCCAGCCCCGTCAGCTCCTGCACAGCTTCTTGTGTGACCAGCTCCACAGCTGCCCAAGTATGGCCAACTCTCAGCCCTCCTCCTAGACGGATGGTCACCGTTCCCGATCCAACCTACCGTACCTCGGCAATGAGTCGCAGGCCGTGCTCCCGCCACCGCTGCCGCTGCTCGAGCGTGATGTCCTGCGGTCGCAACGTTGGGCGGCGGGCAGAGTAACCCACAGAGCGGCAATGTAAGAGGCCCGGAAACCAGTAGGCGGGAAGGGTAGGGGAGATGGGTTTAGGGTATCGTACATCCTCCAGCAAAGTACCTCCCCCCAAGGGCAGCGGCATGCTTGCGCACCTACCAGGCTAGGCCAGGGGTAAACACTCGGGCGTTGCTTCGGTCACCTACCGCTGGAGTGCATGCTGAACTCCCCTGGTCACACCAGGCTTTCCTACCCGGTCACCGGAGCTGGCGCAACACCAGCTTACCACATGTAGGCACATTCGACCACACCTCGGCTTTCACGTGCAGTCAGCCCCAAGCGCGAAGCCAGTGGTGCACTTATGGTGTTGCGGCTGTGACAAACCCAAGCATACGCTCTTCACATACCGTAGCTTCAGTACACCCACAACAGGGTATGTGGGCCGAGCAGTGTGGCTCCCGGGTGCTGCCCTGGTGCTAACCCACAGACCTTCCGCTGCAGCACGTCCGTAGCTGGCTCCACAGTGCTCCTGCTTGCGCTGCTGGCTTCGGCTGCTACACATGCATGGGGCAACGGCACATGGTTGGTGGTGGAGTTGGCATGGTGTTGGTTCCAAGGAGGACGGCTTCATGCATGATGACTGCCATTGGCAGGCAAGACAATGGGTGGCCTCTCGTGCATGGCAGCACTCAGCTAAGCAATCCGACGTGCACTTCCAGTTGGAAGAACGGCTAGATACGCATGTTATCCAGGGCGTGTAGCTGGTATCCAGGCCCTGTTGAGGGTACATGTGGTTCCTATTTTTAAACATGGGTACCCTGCACCCGGCCACAAGGCTGGCCAGGCGCATTCCATTGTGTTGCTGGACCTACCAGGAGCTGATGCTGCTATGCTCGCTTGGAAGACGCGTGATAGGTAATCGTAATCTAGCTCCTGGAGCAGCAGCAGATGCAGAAGCAGCAGCAGTAAGGCAGCGGCGGCGCAGCAGCAGCACGTGCGGCAGCAGCAGGTGTGGCAGCAGCAGGTGGCGAATCCATGCGGGTGGCAAGCTAGGGCACATGGAAGTCAACATGCATAGGGAACACCATTGCCAAGGCCATCGCATGCGCCGTAGACAGGTCACAGAACAAGAACGGCTCAGACCCCCAAACGGCATGCCAGGTGGGGCCTTGGGGACGAGTGATGCAGCAGGTGGCTGGGTGCACTGTCGAGGGACACGTGGAAGTGGGTGGAGGGATGCCAGGTGGGAGGCGTGGGCCGGAGGCACAGCTACACCGGTACACATAAGCACTGCATGTGCAACAGCTGTTTAGCACTGCTGGGTTGACGGACCTCCAGCTCCGACAGCAGCCGTTGCTGCTCCTCAGGGCTGAGCACCGGCCAATGAGCGAGCAGGTGGCCCTGCCCCGCTCTTTCCGCTTGATCCCGGGCCTTTTGGTACCTCTCATTATTATTGTCAGCAACAGCATCGTTCGGCATGTTTGTAACGTTGGGAAAAGCTCTCGCCTGTCTGTCGCGAACCGCGAAGGCGTCCCGCCGTGGCGCGTTCAACCTGGCGAACTGCACAGCACTACTTGGTGCAGCTCTAAAACGGAGGCTGCTATGCATGCTCGTTCAATGGTCGCAGGCAGCTGTCAGCGATTCGCACAGTTGCGCTGTCGGGCCAAACGCACAACCGCTAACTGCATGCCGAAGTTGGCCTGTTTGCCCCTCCCCCACATCAACCTGCTCCAGCACCCCTGCCCCTCACATGCCTGCTGGAGCTATCAGCCCATGCGAGCACACAGAGGCGAATCCTTCGCAGCAGCAGGCATTGGCGGTGCCACGCATTCATGCATGACGCTCAGGAGGTTTAACAGGCACAGAGGTGGCTGGGAGAGTGGGTGAAGGATGAACGTGTTGCCATGACGCAAGCCAAGAGGATCATCCTCGCTCATCAGTGTGCTGTTGTTTAGTGTGCACCCATGGGAGGTCCCTTGATCGCACCTATGACGTGCAGTCGTGCACACGCTGGTTTCAGGGAAGGGGCTGCAGCGCCGCGGTCCCTTGTGGGTCATGACTGCCCTGGTACGACGCACTGAAAGCGGGGCTCACCCACTGCACAGTAGACCCCAGGTTCTAGCCGGTAAATGGATCTGGGCAGCCTGCCGGGCAGGGCAGCGGCCTGGTATGCCGCCGCATGCATGTAAGGTGTGGGCCACGAGGCCAGGTGCTTGGCCCAACGCGTTCGTACAAGCTCGTGGGAACATGACAGAGGGGAGCCCCTTAACAGTCGATGCTGCTGGGGTGGCGCCCATCAACAGGCACATCGTGGGGCGGCGTCTTGTGCCAACGGCCCTAAAGCAGCGGAACAGACCCAAGCTCTGTGGACAGCAGCACAGAACCCCTGTGCCTTCGACTAGCGCCAGCATCCCTGTCGGGCCTGAGATGTCTGCCCACTGTGATGAATTATCTACATGTTCAGGTGCGCCAGCCTGAGCCAGCCGAAAGGCCCATGGCTCCCGAAGCCGCAAAGGAACGGAGGACATGCAGGTGCCAGTCCTGCATGACGCGCTGGTGCGCAACTTGCATTGTAATGCTCATTATGCACTGTATTTGTAGCTATCACGACCAGGAAAGGGGTGCAGCCTGGTAGCTAAAGACAGATTCAATAAATTTGCCGTAACGTCGCAACGCACAACCCCCGTCCTATTAACCGCAAACCAACTAAAACTCCTTGTACCAGACTTCCTTGTTGCTGTAGGTATAAGAGTGGAAACTGAGGTTACTGGCACCGAGCTGCTGCCGACGGACCGCTGATAAGGTGCTTGCGCAGCTGACTGGAGTTCCTTTGTGGCGAGAGGGCCACAGCGTATAAGGTAAGACAACTGCTCAAGAGCCTGGCGGGGGCATGCACGCCAGTCCTGTGTTGGCGGGTGTGATGCCCAGCGCCGGGCTGTGGTGCCAGGAGCGGCGACAAAATGGTGAAGATAGACAGGGCAGGAGTAGGGATTAGTTCCTTGAGAGCACAGGAGATGCTGGAAGATGATTTGACTCGTCGCAGTTCTCGTTGTAGACACCCGCAAAAACGACAACCGGCGCACCGGCAACCTCCGTGCTTGCAGTAATGAAAACAGCTGGCATGCCCTGTGATCGACGGGGCGTTCCATGCCGGGACACCTTTCTGTTTCTTGTCGGCTGAAGGCGGTGTGGAAGTCGCGCTTTCTCCTTGCAGATTTTGCTTGTTTCACTAGCATGCATATGACAACGTGCTTGTTTTCTTTGCTCTCTATCCACATGGAGCGCCGCAGGCACAAGTTCGAAGAAGACCCTGCAGCATGGAGCTCGGCATGGACCCCATATCCTTTGCTGCGGCAGCAGCTGCTGGTATGGAACGGGGGGATGATGAAGCCAAAGGGCCATGGACTCAGGAGGTGAGCTCGCACGGCATGGAGCTCCTCTCGCGTGTTCCCTGCTGCAACTCCCGGGCAAACTCCCGCAACCAGCAACCTCCCAAACCGCCACTCCTGGGACTGGACATCTGGAATGAGCCAGATCGCCAGAACCTGAACAGCCACCTGGCACCAGTCATGCCCGTACTGATGCTCAATGCCGTCATTACTGTTGCAGGAGGATGAAGTGCTGAAAGGCCAGGTTGCTGTGCACGGACCACGGAACTGGACGCGCATTGCAGAAAGCATACCAGGGCGCAGCGGCAAGTCATGCCGCCTTCGGTGGCTTAACCAGCTGGCGCCTTCAGTGAAGGGTGGTCCCTTTACCCCAGAGGAAGACGCCGTCATCCTCTGGGCGCACCTGCAGTACGGCAACAAATGGGCGTCTATTGCCCGCCACCTGCCAGGCCGGTGGGTCCGAGTGCTGGGAGCCTGGGACTGTCGCACACCTGCCTTTGACCCGTCCCGCAAACGGCACAACGCGAACCGAGACTACATTGCACGCGTGCGTTTCTTGCTGAGCGGAAGCTGACGTGTCGGTGTGCTATGCGGTGTCGCAGGACCGACAACCACATCAAGGTACAGACGTCGACAGCGTCGAGGTGGTGGTTTCGTTTCTTAACTTGCGACGCAGTCAGGGGCCTCGAAGTGCGCGACGATCGCGTGACAGATCCGTGCGTGGATTGTAACGAATGGCTGCTTCGCTGTGCATCTGTTGGTCAGAAGGGCGTTAGGCACGTTACCCCACATACCCCCTTGTTTACACCTGACTCCGTTGTGCCTCTTTGGCCCTTTCCTCGCGCAGAACCGCTGGAACTGCACCTTGGTAAGTCCGCTTGCCCAGCACCGCGCTCTGCACCTTGCTCCTCGCAGCCCCGCAATCATCCCTGCGGATCCCTCTGCTCAGGCCCCTGCTCCCCACCCACCCACCCACCAAGACCCTTTCAACACCATCCCCTCGTCCCGCACCTCACCCTTGCCCCGCACAGAAAAAGCGCCACAACGAGATCATGACCGCCCTCAAGAACGAAGTGGGCCCCGACGGTGTGGTCACAGTGGCCGCCATCCACAACGTGCTGATCGCCCAGGGCGGCAACCGCAACTTCAACCGCGGCCCCGGCGGCCCCGGCGCCGCCGCCCTCGCGACCCTGCAGCCGGGCCTCAAGGTCGGCCCGGGCCCGGGCACCACCCCCGTGCCGGGCCTGGCCGGCTTCATGGGCCTGCGGGACGGGGCGGGCCCGGCGGCGGGGATGCTGGCCATGGGCCAGATGGGGCTGGGCGGCGTGGGCGGGGCGATGACGCCCGGGGCCATGGGCCTCATGGGGGCGAACCTGCTGGCGGCCGGCGGCAGTGAGTGACGGGGGTGAATCGGGCATGGGTAGAAACCGTGTTGGGGCGAGGCTGTGGGCTTCTGATGGCAGCAAGCTCTGTAGCTGCGTCTCGACGCTGCCGTGCTGGTGTATTGATACGTACCCTCGTTTGGTTCGTGCGCAGTGCTACCGGGGCTTACGCCCGGCCTGTTCGACCAGTCAGCCGCCGCGACGGCGGCGCAGGTGGCGGCGGCGGTGGCGGCGGCCGGCCAGGACCCGCGGCTACGGCTGGGCGCCGGCGGCAGCGCCTTCACACTGTACGGCAACGGAGGGACGCCGGGGGGCGCGCCAACGGGCAAGGTGCGACAGCGCTTACTCCGTTCCTGCTGCCTGTCATAGCTCTGTTGGCCAAGACAACACCACCAGAATGTGGAGCTGTACTGGCGCATGCATGGCAGTGATTAAATAGCGAAGTTCTCCCCTGGATTCTTATAACTTCGGGGAACATTCGTGTTCCGCTGCTGCGCAGGAGGGCGAGCAGCGCGGGACCAAGCGGAGCCGGCCTTCCGAAAACGGCGAAGGAACGGAAACAGGTGGGGCCGCTGTGATGTGCGTGCTGGTAGGTGGCTTGTGCAAGGCTGCCATGTTCAACGTCCAGAAGTAAAAAAGACCTACGCTGTCTAGTCTGGCTCGGGCGCGCGCGGGAGCCGGCGAGAGCCGCTGCCGAGACGGCGTACTGTCCCACAGGGCGTCGCACCGAACTGCGCACCTGTGGGACTGCTTTGATGTTGTGTCAACGGCATGCTCATGACGATGCCCCTTGCTTGCAGACGATAAGTCCGACGAGGACTCGGCAGCTCTGGCGCTGAAGCAGCTAGGGAGCGGCGAGCCGCGCGGGCCCGTATCACGGATCAAGGGGGAAGGGGAAGGAGAAGGGGAGGGCGGCAAGCCGCAAGACGGCGAGGAAGGGGCGCCAAAGGGCGGCGCAGCGGGCGTTCAAGAGGGCGCGAATGGCGGGGAATCAGAGGCTGGTGGTCAGGTGCCCGTCAAGGCGGAAGACGGCAGCACAGGGGGTGGGGATGCAAGCGGCAAGCTGACCGGGGAAGGGACGGCCGGTGAGCAGGGGCCGGCAGGCGAGGGGGAGCAGCGCAAGGACGGGGCGGAGGACAAGAGCGGGCGTGGGGCGGAAGGGGAGGAGGGCAAGGTGAAGGTGGAGGGGCAGGCGGGGATGGGTCCAGGGGGGCTGGCAGGGGCGGGGCCGAGCGTGGCGCAGCTGCTTGCCAGTGCGGGCTTGGCGGGGCCGGGTATGGATGCGCAGGCGGCGGATATGCGGGATCGCGCGCAGGGCGTCGG
>VFQN01002517.1_pt1 | contig 28022 bp, 25 predicted proteins | sample 3512371 | NCBI WGS metagenome assembly VFQN01 (sample SAMN10412370, study PRJNA504923) | tailings metagenome | isolation source: Replicate 2 from Balatoc abandoned mine | place: Philippines: Itogon, Benguet | collected 2017-08-28
GTTCAACGACGGGCAGAACTACCACCCGACGAACAAGTGGGTGCTGTTCGGCCACCACTTCGCCGCCATCAGCGGGGCCGGCCCGCTCATCGGCCCGGTGCTCGCCATCCAGTACGGGTACATGCCGGGGCTGCTCTGGCTCGTCATCGGCGTGTGCCTGGCGGGGGCGGTGCAGGACATGCTCGTGCTGGCCGCGAGCGTCCGCCGCGACGGCAAGTCGCTCGCCGAGATCGCCCGCCACGAGCTCGGCTTCCCGGCCGCGGTGATCGCGTCGGTGGCGATCCTGTTCATCGTGGTGATCGCCCTCGCCGGCCTCGGCTTCGTCGTCGTCAAGGCGCTCGGCGGCGAGGACGTGAAGCTGCCGGCGGGAACCGAGATCACTGTGCCCACGAAGGGTGAGGTCATCATCACTCCGTCGATGACCGAAGACCCGGGCGAGGCCGGGCGGACGTTCGACTTCCCTCCCGGTTGCGCAGTCCATTATCCCGGCACGACCGCTCCGAGCCTTCGTTCGGAGGGCTTCCGCGTCGCCCGAGTCAGCTCACTTATCATCTCTGGTGGTAGCGCGTCGTTTCAGTCCACGAGCGGCGAACCAACCCGTGTCATCAGCCACAACGATAGCTGCCTAACGCTCCCCGCCGGCAGCGTGCAGGTGATTCCCGGCAGCTCGTGGGGAACGTTCACCATCGCCGCGACCATCCCGATCGCGCTGCTCGTCGGGCTGTGGATGTACCGCATCCGGCCGGGGAAGGTGGTCGAGGCGTCGCTCATCGGCGGGGTGTTGACGCTCGGGGCGGTCGTGGTCGGCGAGCCGGTGTCGCGGTCGGCGCTGGGGGCGTACTTCTCGCTTACCCGCGACCAGACTATCGTCGCGCTCGCCGTCTACGGCTTCGTCGCCGCCGTGCTGCCCGTGTGGCTGCTCCTCGGCCCGCGCGACTATCTCTCCAGCTTCCTCAAGATCGGCACCGTCGGGCTGCTCATTGTCAGCGTCATCGTGGCGAACCCGCCGCTCCAGGCGCCGCCGATTAACCAGGTGTTCCTGGACGGAGGCCCGACGTTCCCGGGGCAGATCTTCCCGTTCGTGTTCATCTGCATCATGTGCGGGGCCGTCAGCGGCTTCCACGCGCTCGTCTCCAGCGGCACGACGCCGAAGATGGTCGAGCGCGAGAGCCACATCCGCACCATCGGCTACGGCTCGATGCTGATCGAGGGGATCGTCGGCGTGACGGCGCTGGTCGCCGCCGCGGCGCTGCCGCCGGACCTCTACTACGACATCAACGTCGCCATCGACCGCGCCCCGCAGTTCCAGGCGCAGGTGAAACAGGTCGACGAGCTGTACGGCACGCGGCCGAAGGAACTCCCGCCCGAGGCGAAGGACCGGATGCACGCGGCGAACGTCGACTCGCCGGCCCACCTCGACCTCGGCAGCGTCGAGGAGAAGGTCGGCGGCGAGTCGCTGCGCGGGCGGACGGGCGGGGCGGTGACGCTGGCGGTCGGGATGTCGGTGATCTTCGAGCAGGCGTTCCGCTGGCTCGGCGTCACGGGCGACTGGTTGCTCAAGTACTGGTATCACTTCGCCATCATGTTCGAGGCGCTGTTCATTCTCACCACGATCGATGCCGGCACCCGCATCGCTCGCTTCCTCCTGCAAGAGACTGCTGGCCGCGTGTACGCGCCGCTCGCCCGGCCCGACTGGCTCCCCGGCGCCGTGGCGGCCAGCGCCGCTGTGACCGCCGGCTGGGCGGGGCTCGTCTGGACGGGCTCGATCGACACCATCTGGCCGATGTTCGGCATCGCGAACCAGATCCTCGCGGTGCTGGCGCTGTGCCTTGTGACGACGTGGTTGGTGAACAGCGGCCGGGCGAGGTACGCGCCGGTGACGCTGCTGCCCATGCTCTTCGTCGCCAGTACGACGCTGACGGCGGCGGCGAAGATGGTGAACGGCCGCTTCGCCGCGATGATTGCCGACGGCGAGAAGATGGCCGCCGTGGAGGCGACGGCGGCGGCCGGGCGGAAGATGATGGTGACCGGTTACCTGAACAGCGGCCTGACGGTGTTCGTGGTGGCGTGCGTGAGCGTGCTGATGTTGTGGGCGGCGGCGCGGTGGATCACGGTGTTGCAGCGGCGGCCGGGGTGAGCTCGCGTCGCCGGGCCGTATTGCCCGGGAATTCCTGACACCGGGGCCGGGGGAATGTGGGCCCGGGTAGCTTGGGGAACCTTTATCGGACCGCGGCTCGCATCATGGCGCAGGAGCGGTAACATCTTTCAGGATTTTTCACTACCCGGCGCCACGGGCGGGGTTAGTATGTCTCGGCCGGTCTGCGAGGGCCGGCGTCCCGTCAATCAAGCTTCGGAGGATCGTTGATGTCCCGCCGTCTGGCCGCGCTGTCCGTCCTCGTGTTCGCGTTCGCGGTCGTTTCCTACTCCGGCATGGCCACCGGCCAGGAGAAGGGCAAGTCGACCGCCAAGAGCACCGCGAAGGGGACGAAGAAGGGGAAGAGCTGACCAGTTTGCACAGCCCAGCGGCCCCGGCACTCTCCCGCCACCGCCCCCCGGCCGAGCTCACGGCCGCGTGTCAATCCCCAAGCCCGCCCTCGACCCGGGCGGGCTTGGCCCGGCGGTACAGTTCCAGTCGTGTCTCGTAGTCGGCCTCTTTCGCCTCGTCGCCGGCGACGAGTCCCAGCGCCTTCTCCTGCCACCGCACCGCCTCGTCGAACTCGCCGCACTCGGCGCACGCCGCCGCGAGCGTGTCGAGATAGCCCGGCTCCGCCCACTCGGTGAGTTCGCACGCCCGGGTGGCGCACTCCTTCGCCCGGGAGCCGTTGCGCACGTCCGGGTCCGGGCACGTCGCCCACACCCAGCCGAGCTGGTTGAACGTGGCGGCGCTGCGCGGGTCGCGCTTGAGCGCCTCCAGGTGGTCGCGGGCCGCCGCCGCGTAGTCCTTCTTCGCGTAGTGCGCCCCCGCCCGGTAGTTGAGCGGCATCGCCGCCTGCGGGGCGAGGCGGACCGCCTCGTCGAAGTTCGCCAGCGCCGCGTCGGGGTCGCCGAGCATCTTCAGCGCCGACCCGCGGAGCTCGAACACCCGCGGCACGTTCGGCATCAGTTTCACCGCCGCGTCGCAGTCCTCGACGACCCCGGCGTAGTCCTTCCGGAGGAACCGGCACACGGCCCGCCCGAGCCGCGCCGGGCCGTGGTCCGGCACGACGGCGAGGGCCGCCGCGAAGTCGTCCTCGGCCGCCGCCAGCTCGCCCGACTGCTGGCGGACGGCGCCGCGCAGGTGGTACGCCTCGGCGTTCTCGGGGCTGAGCCGGACGGCCTCGGTGCAGTCGGCCTCGGCCGCGTCGATCTCCTCGATCTCGAGCCGCAGCGCCGCCCGCCACAGCAGGTAGCGCGGGGCGTTCTCCGGGTCGGACGCGGCGGCGACCTCGTAGTCGGCGAGCGCCGCCGGGGTGTCGCCGCGGGCGGCGTGGCAGCGGCCGCGCAGCGCCCGGATGGGCGCGCGGGCGGGGTCGAGCGCCAGCACCTTGTCGCAGTCGGCGACGGCCTGGTCGTACGCCTTTTGCGCGAACAACTCGGCGGCCCGGTCGGCGAACGCCTGCGGGTCGTCGGGCTTGAGGCGGGTGGCCTGGTCGAGGTCGTTGAGCGCGCGGATGCGGTCGCCGAGTTCGAGGTAGGCGTAGGCGCGGTAGCGGTAGCCGGCGGACACGTTCGGGCGGAGTTGGATCGCCCGCGAGAAGCACTCGACGGCCTCCTGGTGCTGGCCGTCGGCGAGCGCCTTGTGGCCGCGGGAGAAGAGGTCTTGCGCGTCATCGTCGGTCCGGTCGCGGGCCATGAGGCGTCCTGAGTCGGCGCGGGACGTGGGGCAATCGGTAATTGTGAGCTCGCGCCGGTCGCGCGGCCAGTGTGCGGGCGCGAGCGTGCCCGGTCAAAACAGATCGACCTTCCAGCCCTTGCGCTTCAGGAGTCGGGTCTGGCCCTGCGGGGTGATCGCAGTCCGAGCGATGTTGAGGTACTGGAGCGCGGTCGGCGGGGCATCCGCGAGGGCGTCAGCCGCCACGTCGGAAAGCGGGTTACTACCGACGACAAGCACGCGCAGCCGCGGCCAAAGGGGCGAGCGTACCAGCTGCTCGATTCCTTCGTCGCTTACCTCGTTCCACGAGATGTCTAAGTCGGTCAGCGCCGGATAAAGGTCGTGGTCCGTCGAACTGATCGTCGACAACGAACCGTCACCTGCATCGCACCCTGAGATGTTTAACAGCCGGAGCCGGTTCCACCGCGGCCACGGCACACGGTCGTCGATCGCCGCTCCGCCAATTGTGAGGAATCGCAGCTCGGTCACGAGATCGGTGTGACCCGAGCGAAGCAGCCCTTCGGACAACGACTCTGCGGTTACCGCCACGTCTGTCTTCGGCGCGAGGGCGGCGATCGTGCCGCCGTGCGCGAGGACGCTCCGGTCGTCCAGGCGCAACTCACTCACGAACCCGCGGTCGAACACGGCGTCGTGCGGCCCCAACACGTCGGCGAGCGGGCCGAGCAGGTCGCGGCGGTGGTGCGTGCGGAGGTGGTCTTGCCGGCGGTACAGGTCGGCGAAGCCTTGCAGCAGCGCGTTCGGCAGGTGTTCGAGCCGCTTCACCTCGCACTGGACGCGGATGAACTCGGCCCGCACCCGCGCCGCGCCCGGGTCGGGGAGGTCGCCGGCGTGGTCGTCGAGCCAGTCGGCGTAGGCCAGGCGAGGGGTGTCGTCGGCGGGGCGGTCGGCGACCGCGGTGAGGATGGCGGCCTGTACGTCCATGCCGCATTCTACCCCGCTTGGGGCGCGAACGGCCGCAGCGAGATGCCGCACGCCGGACACTCCCCGCCTGCCCGCGTGTACTGCCCGTGGCAGCGCGGGCAGTAGCCGAGCGAGTGCCGGTCGTCCGGCGCGGGCGGGGCGGCCAGGGCCGCCGGGTCGAAGCCCGACGCGCGGAATGCCGCCCCGACCGCGTCGCTCAGCCGCCCCGCGAACCACGCCGCCGCCGCCGCCGCGTCCGGGCTCAGCGGGGGCGGCGGTAGTGGGTGGGCGAGGTCGAGGGCCACCCGCCGGGCGAACGCTTTGTGTGCAGCCCGGGTCGCCAGTACGTGGCCGAGGGCGAGCGGGTGGAATACCTCCAGCCGCGGGCGGGTGAGCAGGTCGGCCGCCCGGAACGCGTCCACCGGCGAGACGAGTACCATCCAGCCGTGGCCGTCGGTCCGCCCCGCGGCCACGCGGAGGGCCAAGAACGTAGCCGCCACGAGTGCGAAGTACCCCGGCACGGCGGCCCGCAGAGGGACGGGCAGGTCGGTGAACGCCGCCGCGCCGAGCGCGCCGAAGCAGTAGGCGAATAGCAGGGTCGAGAAGGCCCGCACCCAGCGGGTCTGCCGCCGGCACGCCCGCACCACTTCACCGGCCGCGGTCGCATCGCAGTGGGCCGCCAATGCCCGCTCGATCCACGCCCCGCGGTCCGCCTCCGGCAGCGCCCTCAGTTCGTCGAGCCAGCCGGCCCACCGGGCGGCGGCCGTCTTCGACGCCGCGGTCACGAACGGCTCGCCGTTGACGAGCAGAGTCGCGCCGTCGGCCGAGACCGTGCGGAGGGCGGCGAACGCGACGAGCCGGCCGGAGGTGGTCGCCCGTCCGTCGGGGGTCGGGGCGCTCGCGGCATGCGCCACGACTCCCGACGGTGAGACCGCGAGCGGCCACGGCGCCGCGACGACGGCGCTCCCGGTCGGCAGGAGGTTGCCGAGCAGCAACCCGCCGTGGTCGTTATGCAGCAGCGAGCGCTCGGCCGCCCAGACGAGGCGGTGTGGCTCCCCGGTCTGCGACACGAGCAGCGTCCCCCCGGGTCGGACCCACACGGTTCCGAACGCGAGTGTGAGCGTGGCCAGCACCCAGAACAATTGCTCAAGATCGGACATGCGGTCCGGCTGGAAAAGAGAGCGGGCCGCGGGGGCGCCCCCGCGGCCCGCTCTCGGTGGTGACGGACCCGGTCAGGCTTCGGTCTGGGTCTTGCGGCCGAACAGCGTCTTCCAGAACTTCGCCAGCACCCCGATCAAGAGGGCGCCGCCGATGAGCAGCGGCTTCAGCAGTTTCCCGAGCACCCCGGTCTTGGCGGCCGCGGCGAGGGCGCCGCCGGCCACCAGCGCCGCCAGCCCGTACTGGGCGACCTTGTCGCCGGACCGGAACTCCGCGTACGTCTGCCCGGGCACGTAGCTATACCCGGTCAGGAGCTCGTTGTAGATCGGGAGCGTCCGGGGGAGGTCCTTCGGGTCCACGATGAGGTTCGCGCTCATCACCCCGCCGCGACCGAGGAGCCGGGTGTTGTAGTTGATGACGAACTGCCCCTCGCTCTGCCCGCGGATGGCCCACGACAGCCGGTTGGTCTTGGTGTCGTAGAACGGCGGCGTCTCCCACCCGACGATCGTCAGCGGCGGGACGCCCATCCGGGCGCGCTGCTTGTTCGCCTCCGCGGTCCCGGCCTTGATGCTGTCCAGGATCGCCGCGGCGTCGATGTTGTCCTTCTCGTCGTCCTTCACGTAACCGACGTCCTCGTAGCTGAACTCGACGAGCCACTGGTCCGCGTCGGCGACCGGCTCCAGCACCCCGAGCATCTGCGGGTTGGGCGGGTTGCCGAGCACCTCCATGTACGCCCGCGCCCCGGCCCCGTCGGTGAACCGGTACCCGCCGGGCACGCGGACGGTGGCGACGGACCCGAGTTTGGCGTCGAGCGGCCCCTGCTGCCAGTTGATCGACGCCAGCAACTGCTTCTGGCGGTCGGTCGGCCCCTTCTGGTTCGGCGGTTGGGCGGGTGCGGCCCCGGGGGCGACGAGCAGGGCGACGAGTGCGGGGGCGAACAGACGGCGGACCGGCATGGGCGTCTCACGGCGGGAGTCGGTCAGGTGTTTGAGGTGTGATTCTCTCGTGGTCCTGAACGTCCGTCAAGGTCATTCCACCGGCCGCGGGCAGCCGGATGGTGAACTTCGTGCCGCGGCCCGGCTCGCTCTGTACGTCGATGGCGCCGCCGTGGGCGACGACCACCTGACGGGCCGTGGGCAGTCCGAGGCCCGTACCTGTCTTCTTCGTCGTGTGGAACGGCTGGAACAGGTTCGCCAGCACGTCCGCCGTCATGCCGCAGCCGGTGTCGATCACGTCGAGGCACACCCACGCCCCGTCGGCCCGGCCGATGAGCGTCAGCGTGCCGCCGTCCGGCATCGCCTGCTCGGCGTTCAGTAGCAGGTTCAACAGCGCCTGCTCGAATTGGTCGCGGTCGAGGTCCACCGACGGCAGGTCGGTGGCGGGGTACCAGACGAGGTCGATCCCCTTCTGGCGGGCGGTGGGCGTGAGGAAGTCGATGAGGCGCGTGACCACGTCGGCGAGGTCGGCCGGGCGGCGGTTGAGGACTCGCGCGCGGGCGAAGCGGAGGAAGTCGTTGGCGAGGTCGGCGAGCTTCTGGCACTCGCCGTGGAGCTTATTGACGCGCTCCAGTGCCTTGCGCTCGCGCGGCGACTCGGGCGCCTCGAAGTCCTCGGCGAGCAGTTGCAGGTTCAGGGACAGCGTGCCGAGGCGGTTCTTGATGTCGTGGATGAACCCGCCGGCGAGCGCGGCCAGCTCGGCGGCGGGGTCGGCGGGGTCGGACACGCGTCCTCCGGCGTCAGAACGACAGTGCCATCCCCTTGAGGCGGCTCACCGTCTCGGCCATGAGCCGGTCCTCCTCGGCCTCGTCCTTGGCGATGTACGTCACCGAGAAGCGGAGGAACGCGCCGGCGTCGTCCCACGGGACGCAGCACACGCTCTGCTCGTGGATCAGGTACTGGCTCGCCTCTTCGGCGTTGGCGAACGTGCGACCGGCGGCGCCCTTCGGGGCGCGGGTGTAGAGGAAGTACGTCCCGCCCGGCACGGCGCAGTCGAACCCGACCTGCTTCAGCGCCGCGACGAGTTTCGTCAGCCGGCGCTCGTACTTCGTCTTCACGGCGACGGGGACCGCCGGGTCACGCAGCGCGGCGGCGGCGGCGTGTTGGATCGCCATGAACTGGCCGCTGTCGGAGTTGTCCTTCACGTCGGCGTAGGCCTGCACGATCTTCGGGTGCCCGGCGACGAACCCGAGCCGCCAGCCGATCATGTTGAACCCCTTCGACATCGAGTGGACCTCGACGCCGACCTCCTTCGCGCCGTCGACCTGGAGGAAGCTGAGCGGCGCTCCCGTGTAGCTGAGGAGGATGTGAGCCGCGTCCTGCACCACGACGACCTGATTCTTGTGGGCGAACTCGATGACGCGCTTGTAAAAGTCCGTGGTGGCGACGGCGCCGGTCGGGCTGTTCGGGTAGTTGATGACGAGGAGCTTCGTCCGCTTCTTCGTCTCAGCGGGGAGGCCGTCGAGGTCCGGGAAAAAGCCGTTCTCGGCCTTGAGGGGCAGGCGCACCACCTCACCGCCGAGGTACCGCGTCCACGTCCCGGCGACCGGGTAGCCGGGGACGGTCATGAGGGTCACGTCGCCGGGGTTGATGAAGCACGCCGGGAGCATGGCGTAGGCTGGCTTCGACCCGATGCAGTGACACACCTCCGTCACCGGGTCGAGGGTGACGCCGAACTGCCGCTTCATGAACTCGGCGGCGGCGTCCTTGTAGTTCTGGATGCCGTTGTCGGCGTACCCGCGGTTCTCGGCCTTGTTCGCCTCCCTCGCCAGCGCCGCGCGCACGTTCTCCGGCGCCATGTCGTCGTTCTCGCCGATGCCGAAGTCTAGCAACTGGCGCTCGGGGTGCTCGGCGAGCGCCTTCCGCTTGGCGCGCTTGATCTTCTCGAACTTGTAGATCTCGGTGCCCTTGCCGTAGCTCGCACCGCCGATCCGGTCGGCGAACAGGGACTGGAACCAGGGGTCGGCGGACATGCCGGCAGCTCCGCGGGTCGGGAGAACGTATCCGGCTGTTGTAGGAAGTGCCGGACGGCCGGGCATTCACCCGGTAACCCCCGTTGCGAGCCGGTCGCGGGGCGGCGATAATCCCGGTGGGGTCCGAAGGAGGGAGCGATGGTAGCGGTGGTTCAGGCGCCGGTCGAACTGGTCGAGGCGGTCGCCGGGATGCGATTCCCGACCCGGACCGACCTCCGTTTGCGCGCCCTCATGGATCGGAACACGGAGGGGCGTCTTACGCCAGCCGAGCGGGAGGAGCTGGAGTCGCTCGTCGAGTTGAGCGAGACCATCGCCCTGGTCCGGGCGCAGGCGCTCCGGCTCCTCGGCCGGTCGCCGACGTGAGCGTGTCGTGGGCGGAGACCGTTCGGTTCGTCCTAGCGCGGGCGGCGGCGGCGCGGTGTGAGTATTGTCGAATGCAACAGTCACTCTAGAGGGCGACCTTTCACGTCGAGCACATCACTCCGAAGGCCGCCGGCGGTTCGGACGAGGTGGATAACCTCGCGCTCGCCTGCCCGGGCTGCAAGCTCGCCAAATCCGACCGGACCACCGCGGCCGACCCGGACACGGGTCGGGAGGTTCTCCTCTTTGACCCGCGGACCGACACCTGGGACGACCATTTCGGCTGGGACAATCACCACGTCGTCGGGCTTACCCCGACCGGTCGCGCGACGGTGGCGGCCCTCAACCTGAATCACGCCCGCCGGGTGATGATCCGGCAGGCGGAGGAGTGGTTCGACCTGTTCCCGCCGTAGCCGCGCTACTCCGCCCCGCGCCGGCGCGGCGGGTCGCGGTAGTCGAGCGGCAGGCGCTGGTCTTTCTCCAGTAGTGGCGTGTAGCTGCGGCCGGCGAGGAGGTGGGCGTGTTCCTCCTTCGCGGCGGCGAGGAGTTTCGCGTCGGTCATCAGGTCGTGGGCGGTCGCCGCGAGGGTGCGGGACGCGAGCGTCATCCCCTTCTTGGCGAGCGTCGTCCCGCCGCACGCCACCGCCTGCCACGAGTGGCCCGGCGTCCCCGGCACCCAGCACGCGGTGCTGAACCCGACCGTCGGCACCACCCACGACACGTCGCCCACGTCCGTCGAGCCGCCCGACGATTTCCCGGACACGTCCTCCACCTTCGCCAGCGTGTCGAACGGCACCTTCGTCTCGAACGTCTCCTGGAGCCGCAGCGCGAAGCGCGTCTCGTCCGCGTCGTACTTGAGGTCGTTCAGCGCCGTCAGGTTTGCCTTGGCGACGCGGGCGAGCGTCGCGTTCGGGAGGATCTCCACCGTGCCGCCGAGGTACGCGACTTCGAGCTTCGTCTCGGTCGCCAACGCGCCACCCTGGGCGCACTTGAGCAGTCGCGGGTAGAGCTTCTGTACCACCTCGGCCTTCGGGTGGCGGACGTAGAAGAAGCCCTCGGCGAACTCCGGCACCACGTTCGCCGCCCCGCCGCCGCCGGTGACCGTGTGGTGCAGCCGGGTGCCGTCCGGGGTGTGCTCGCGGAGCAGCTCGGTGGCGTGCATCGTGAGCAGGAGCCCGTCGAGCGCCGAGCGGCCCTTCTCGGGCGAGCCGGCGGCGTGGGCGGCGACGCCGTGGAAGCGGAACTTCGCGGCGATCCGCGCCAGGCACGAGGCGTCGCCGGCGGTGTTGCGCGAGCCGGGGTGCCAGTGGAGGGCGACGGCGCAGTCGTTGAACAACCCGGCGCGGGCCATGAACGCCTTCGCCGACCCGCCCTCTTCCGCCGGGCAGCCGTAGAAGCGGACCGTGCCGCGGAGGCGGCCGGCGCGGATCTCTTCGGCGATGGCGATGGCCGCCGACAGCGACGCGACGCCGAAGACGTGGTGCCCGCAGGCGTGGCCGTAGCCGTTGCCGCCGGGGCGGATGGTGCGCACCGGGTCGGCGGTCTGCGCCAGCTCCGGGAGCGCATCGTACTCGCCGAGGATGGCGATCACCGGCCCGCCGGAACCGAACTCGGCGACGAACGCGGTCGGGATGCCGGCGACCCCGCGCGTCACCTTGAACCCGGCCTTCTCGGCGACGTCCGCGAGCGCGTTCGCGGAGCGGGTCTCCTGGTAGCCGGGCTCGGCCCACTCCCAGATTTGCAGCGCCGTCGGCCAGTTCCGGGCGGCGACCTCGCCCGCCCGCTTCACCGCGGCGTCCCTCTGGGCGGACGCGACGGACGGGGATGCGAGCAGGGCGAGAACGGCGAGCACGGCGGCGGGTCGGCGCATAGGAGCCTCCGGGGTTTCGGCTGATTCTCGCCCCCGCCCGCCGGGCGGGCAACTGCTGCCGTCTCGATCCGCTACCGGTCGTGGGGTGGCGCCGCACGACCGCAGGAAATGACACAAGGGATGGAACGCCCGGTCGCGCTTCTTCGTCTACAACTTCGTCCCCGAGATGGTGACGCCGCCCGCCCGGCGCGCTTGATTCCCCGCGCAGGGTCTGATTCAATCAACTCCTCCCCGCCGTGCCCGCCGGAGCGCCCCTCATGTCGCGGTTGATCGCCTTCCTCGTGCCCGCCGTCCTCGTCGCCTCGCTCGACCCCGCCCCCGCACAGCCCGCAAAGAAGACACTCGTCCTCCAGTACGCGCTGGAGGCGACGGTCACGTCCGAGCAGCCGCTCCGGTCGCTCGCGTTCAGCCCGGACGGCAAGGTGCTCGCGGTCGGCGCCGAAGACCTTTACCTGTTCGACGTGTCGGCGAAGGCCGTCACCCCGACCGGCACGGTCATCAAGTCCAACCCACCGATGGGCAAGACCTCGGTCCACGCGATGGCGTTCAGCCCGAACGGGAAGTTCCTCCTGTTCGGGTCCGGCGACAACTCCGTTCGCATTTGGGAGGTCGCCGCCAAGGCCGAGGCGTGGCAGGCGAAGGTGCATCAGAAGCGGATCAACGCCGTCGCCTTCTCCCCCGACGGGCGGGCGGCCGCGACCGGCGGCAACGACCGGACGACGGTCGTGTGGAAGGTCTCGACCGACGGCCGGCTGGTCGAGGACGCCGTGATCCGCGACGAGCAGCGCGACCAGGGCGTGCGCGGGCTGGCGTTCCCCCCGGGGAAGGGCGGGCTGGTGGTGGCCGGCGACAGCGGCTCGTTCCGCACGTACACGCTTGGGAAGGACGGGCCGAAGGCGTCGGGCGGGTTCGCGCCGAAGGGCTCGCTCGGGGGCGGAACCGTCGCCGCGAACCCGACCGTGAGCCAGTGGGCGGTGACGAGCGGCCCGACCGTCTACGTCGTTTCGAGTACCGGGACACCGGTCGCCACGCTCGGCGGGCCGATGGGCCACAAGCAGCGGGTACTCGACGTGGCGTATTCGCCGGACGGGAAGTTGCTCGCGTCGTGCGGGCAGGACGGCGAGGTGATCGTCTGGGAGGTCGCCGGGGCGAAGTCGTCCGCCAAGTACAGCAAGAGCCGGCCGGGCGAGTTCACCGCGGTCGCGTTCTCGCCGAAGGCGGACGACGGGACCGGCGACGTGACCCTCGCCGCCGGCCTGGAGGGCGGCATCATCCACGTCATGAAACTCGGCTACCGGTAGCCGTGCGTCGCCCCGCGTGCCTTACCCGCCGGTTGGTCGCCCCTGGCGGGCGACCGTCAGGACGCGGTCCTCGGGGAGTTGCTCGGGCAGAATCAAGCTCCGGTCGGCGCGGACCGGCTGCACATCGGCCTCACGGACGAGGTAGAACTCCCCGGTCTTCTGGTCGGCGAGGCGGTCCGCCGCCCCGGGCCGCGTGTCGAGCATCGGCCGCAGTTTCCCGACCGCCACGGACTCCTTCACCTTCCCGATCAGCCACGTCAGCACCTGATCCCGGCACTTGTAATCGAGGTCGCCGGGGCTCTGGGTGGCGAGGAACACCCCGACCCCGGCCGACCGCGCCCGCTTCAGCAGGCTCTCCATCGGCCCCTTCGTCGCCGGCTTCCCGGTCGCCGGCAGGTATCGGTCGGCCTCGTCGAATAGGAACACCGCCTGGAGCCGGCCGTCCGCCGCCGGGTGCTTCTGCATCCACCGCTCGACCGCGAGCAATAGCTGCGACACCCAGAAGTCAGTCGTCGCGGCGTCGCCGAGGAACTGTGTGCTGACGACCGACAGCCGGGCCCGCCCCGGCCGTGCCGTCGGGCCGCGGCCGAGGAGGGCGTCCACGTCGAGCGCGTCGGCGCCTTCGAGCAGCCGGCGGTGCTGGATCGACAGGGTGAGCAGGTCTTTGGCGAGCGTGGTGAACAGCTTCGCCTCGTACTGCCCGTCGAAGTGGGCGGTGAGGGTGTCGTCCTGGTCGCCGACCACCCGCTGGAGGGATTTGACGGTGACGGCCGCCCCGGGCGCGGCGGCGAGCGTCTCGATCGCCTTCTGGAGGATGACAAGCTTCGGGTCGGGGGTGCGCGACTTGTACCCCATCATCACCCCGAGGGCGGCGGCGGCGTACTGGGCGAACTGCTCCCGGTCGGCAGCCGGGAGTTGCCCGAGGTCGGGCGGAGCGACGGGGATGGCGAGCGGCCGCCCGGCGTCCTTCCCCGGCGTATAGAGCGCGACGTCGATCGCGTCCCACAGGCGGGTGCGTCGGGCGGCGCGGTCGGGGTCGAGTTCGGGGGCGGTCCAGGCGTCCGGGTCGGCGTAGCGGGCAAGGTCGCCCTTGCGGTCGAGCACGACGACCGCGACGCCCGCGAGGAGGAGTTGTTCGACGACGGTGAGGGCGGCGGTGGTCTTGCCGCTGCCCGACCCGCCGAGGAAGGCGGCGTGCCGGCAGAGCGTCTTCGGGTCAAGCTCGACCGCGGCCGGGACGCTGCCGCGTGTCTCGCCGAGCCGGACCGGGGCGGCCGTCGGCGCGGGTGCAGCGGGCACGGCCGCTTTCGGAAGGCCGGCCGGCGGCGGGGGCGGTGGTGGGACCGCGGGCGTGGCCGGTATCGCAATCGTAGGCACAACGAGCTTGTCGAGCGCAAGGATGGCACGGACCACCGGCAGGCCGGTCAGCGGCTTCGACTCGCGCTGCCACTCACCGAAGCCGGGGGACTGGCGGTGGGCGTCTGCGAACCGGCGGAACGCCCCCATCGCGCGCCAGTCGCTGTTGGCGACGACCAGCTTGCGGTGTCGCCCGACCGGGGCGCACAGCTTCGCGAGCTGCTTCGTCACCTCCGCGCCCGCGGTCTTCGGGAAGTCGGTCGAGCGGAGGAACACCGCCGGGATCTCGCCGGCGCGCGTCGCCGCCTCTTCGACCTGCCGGCTGAGTCCGCCGCCCTTCGCGTTCCGGTCGCACACCGCGGCGAGCAGCTTGTCCACGGCATCCCCGACGTGAACCTCGATCTGGACGAACCGGTCGTCCGCCTCGGCCCCGAAGAACACCCCGTTGGTCATCTCCGCCGACGCCGCTTGGAGCGTCCACACAAGGAGCTCGGCGAGCAGTGGCTCGTCTACCAGTGGGGGCTTCCCGACCGCTAGCCAGTCGGTCCACAGTTGCTGAAGGTCTGATGGCGGGGCAGTGGTCAGCACCGGCGTCGAGCCGACTGGCTCGACCCACCTGTCGGCTTCCAGGCACCGCCGCCGGTGCTCGTGGAAGAAACCGAGTACTGCGCGGGCGGACATCCCGGCCAGCGGGGCAAGCTGGGCGGGGGTATACGGTGCGACCGGGTTCGATGGGTCAGCCGGTACGCCGACCTCGTCGAAAAAGTGCTCCAACCGGCGGGCGGCGATGGCCGCGACCTCCTCGGCAGTCCGCTTGGCCGCGAGGCGAATCGGGGCCGGGTCTTGCCGCACCCGGTCGAGCTTCGGGAGAGGGAGTGCGTGTCGCCCGATCTGGTCGTAGAGCTCGGCCAGACAGCCGACGACGACGACCGCGGTCGGCAGAGCGTCGGCAATGTCCACGAGTGTGTTCACCGCAGTGCGGAACAGCTCGCCCGGCTCGGTGTCACGACGGGCAAGCTCAATCACTTCTTCGATCTGGTCCACCAGCAGTACCAACGCTGCCGATTGGACCGCGGCCATCACCCGGCCGAGGCCGACGATCGTCTTCAGCGGCATCTCGTTGCCCGGCCGCGGGACGAGGCCGCCGAGCATCTTGCGGTCGTAGTCCGGGAGGTCTTCGCACCGGAGCCAGCTCAGAGCCTTCGGGCGGATGCGACCGTCGTTCGGGAGGAGGAACAGGATCGCCCGCAGGATGTTCGGGTCGAGCCCGGCGAACCGCGGGTACTGGACCGCGGCGTCGGCGAACCGGAACACCAAGTCTGCCACCTCGGGCGGGTCGAGGAGGTCGTCACACAGCCGCTGGCGGTCGGCGGCGGGGATCATGTCGAGGGCGTCGAGCAAGCCGCGAGCCAGCCGACCAAGCCCGGTGGCAGCGACCCCGGGGCGGTACGGCTGCTCCAGCGACTCGACGAGGTAGCCGAGCACATACCGGGCGTAGTTCGCCGACCGGCTGGTCATCTGGAGATAGCCACAGTACCCGGTGCCGGCCGCGTGCGTGGCGGCACGGAAGGCGCGGAGTAGGTGCGTCTTCCCGCTCCCGGCCTCCCCGAGCAGTAGCAGCGTCTTGCCGTGTCGGGGCGCGTCCGGCGACGAAGCCCGGTCGAGCAATCGGTGGAATACGGCCCGCGCCTCGGGGTGGACGGTCTCCACATCGAACGGGTCCGGGCTCCAGAGCTCGCAGCCGTACACCACCCCACCGAACACGTCGGGGCCGTGCGGGTGACAGAACGCGGTTACGCGGGGGTCGGCCGCAAGGGCGGCAGGTGTGGTCGCGGTGGTCATTGCGACACCTCCACCGAGATGAAGTGATACACCGCCGTCAGGAACGTCGTCTCCGACTCGCGGACATCGATCGGGTCCATCAGCTGCACGAGGTCCGCCCGGCTCAGCGTCAGGAGGTTCGCCCGGTTCGCGTCCACCAGCTTCGCCTTGAACCCGTCATGCCCCAGCGCCGCGAATCGCGGCTCGTCGCGCAGCTGCTGCCAGACGTGGCTGATGAACACCTTGTTCCCGCCGAACCGGCCTGTCGGGCAGTCCCGCGCCACCGACCGCACTGTCGCCGCAAACGCCTCCAGGTCGAACGGCTCGTCGTCGCCCGCCACGGGTGCGACCGATGCGGGGGCGGAACTCCCGGCGAACCAGTCGGCCAGCGCTGTATCGCGGAGGGCATTCGCGCCGCGCCCAGTCACCCCCAACAGCGTCCGGGGGGCGATCTCTTCCACGTCCTTCGCGGCGAGCGGCGTATCGGCTTTCACCACTTGCTCGAGTAGCGTCGGGATGAGCGCCTTCAGCGAAACGGCGTCCGGGAACCCGAGCTCGCGACAGGCGATCGCCTCGAACACCGCCGCGAGGGTCGAACCGGTGCCGACTGGTAGGCCGAGCTTCCGCATCAACAGCAGTGCGGCCAGGCGCTTCGCGTCCTTCGGCGGGGTTTGGCCCAGCGCCTTCGGGAGCAGGCACTTCGCCTTCACCGCCGCCCAGTCGCCGCGTCCGGGGACGCGCTCGACGCCGAGGAAGGCGAGCGCCCGCGCCCGCCCCGCGTCCGTGAGTACCTGCCCGCGCGGGGTCACAAGCCCGGCCGCCCGCAGCGCGGCGAGTACGTCCCCGAACTCGTCGGCCGGAGACAAGTCGCGGAACAGCGGGGCGAGGTCAGCCCGGAGCTTCGCGGGGGCGAGGCTCTTCTTCGCCGGCAGGAGCCGGGCGAGGATCAGGTCAGCGAGCGGGCCGGTCGGCGGGGCGGTCGGGGGGACGTCGAGCACGGCGGGGTCGGTCACGGGCGGATACCTCTACCGGGGGAGTCGCGTCGAAACCGCGTCCACGATCGTGGCCAGAATTCCTTCCAGGTCGGTCACTACGTCTTCGGCCAGGAAGCGCAGCACGAGGTAGCCGTGCCGCTGGTAGAGGTCGTCTTTCCGGCGGTCGCGGCGGTACTGGTCCTGGGTCAGGTGGTAGAGGGCGCCGTCCACCTCGACGGCCACCCGCGGCCGCTCGGCGAGTAGGTCGGCCTCGCCGGCCCGGGGGCCGTGGCGGAACGGCAGTTCGGCGTTCGGGCGGAACAGCCCGGCCGTCGCCGGCAGGGACTCGAGCACCTCGAACAGGAACCGCTCGTGGATGCTACGGAAGTCGGACGCCGCGTCCGCCGGGGTCGGGTGGCGGACTGCCACGGCCGCCTCAACGAACGCCTCCGCCACCTCGGCCGCCAGCCCGGCGGCGGTCAGATGGCTGACCGTGGACGTGGGCGGCTCGACCCCGGACGCCCGCAGCCGGACCTCCAGTTCGGTCCCGGTCATCCCGCGGACCGCGACCAGCCCCTCCCGGACGAGGGCGGCGGCGCGTGAGTCCGGCCGGGCGGCGACGAGCTGGTCCGGTCCGTCCGCCCGCACGGTGACCGCGACCGGCAGCCGCGGCTCGGCCGCGACGACTGGCTCCAGCGCCGCGACCGCGGCCGCGAGCCACGCGGCGGAGCTCGTAGCGTCTTCCGGCTCGACGACCAACAGCGCCGGCCAGCGCGGCTCCGGGTAAAGCCCGGTCAGCCCCCGGACGACCGCTACTGGGCCGCCCGCGGCAGCAAGTTCCCGCGCCAGCGCCGCCGGGTTAGTCGGCGTGCCGGATATGAGGTCCGCCAGGATTCGGTACGCGGCGCGGGCGGTCGGGGCGGCGGGGTCGGTGGACAGCGCCCGCCACAGCTGATCGAGGTCGTACCGGGTCATCCGGCCGACGTCCGCGGTCGGCCCGGCGGTCGCCGCGAGCCACGCCCGGGCCTGCTCAGCTGGGTCACCCGCGCATCGGACCCATGCGTCAGCCAGTGCGGTCAGTCCGGTGTCCGAAGCGGTCCCGACCGGACGGCCGCGGGTCGTCGCCCAGCCCCTCCAGGCGCGAAGGCCGAGCCCGGTTGGCCCAGCGAGGACCGCGACCGTCGGCACGCCCTGCCCGCGGCGGGTTTGAAGCCAGTCGAGCGCCGGCGGGAAGTCGGATGACATCGGGCCGGTAGGCCGGAAAGTTCGGACGAATGGGCGTATTGTGCCGTATCGACGGCCGGCATACGAGCAAATCTTGCGATCTTTCCCGTTTCCCCTCCAGCCGGGTGGGCAGGCTCCCTAGCGCAACAGCGGGCGGTAGACTCGCACCGCACCCTCTTTCAGGTCATCGAGCTTGAACGTGGCCTCGCCGACCGTCCGCTTCCCGGCCCAGTTCTGGTGCAGCACCACGAGCACCTTCCCGTCCGGGCTTGCCGCGGTGACCACGGCGGTGTGGTGTGGGGCCGTCATCGAGTACGCCCCGCCGCCCGCCCGCTCGCCGGCGAACTTGGCATCGCGGAACTGCACGATGTCGCCGGGGAGTGGCGTCAGCTTGCGGGCGGTGGCGTCCTCGGTCGCCGACCCGTCCTTGACCGTAATGCCGTAGACGCCGACGCCCCACACGTAGTCGCCCTTCGCCGGGTAGTCGGTGTAGCTCGGGCTCGACCGCCCGCCGGACGCGACGAGCGCGTTGTTGGCGAGCGTCCAGCACTCGCCGTTGCCGACCTGCTCGCCGAGGTTCTTCCGGGCGAACTCCAGGACCGCGGCGTTGAGTGCCGGCAGCGCGTCCTTCGTCTTCTTCCCCTTGGCCTTCGCCGTCTGTGCTGTGGCCGGGCCGCCCGCACCGAGCACGACCGCCGCCAGCCCGCTGCCGATCACCACCCGCCAGCGCGTCATCGCCGTGCCCTCCGGGGACTCGCGTCCGCCGCGCATCCTCCCGTGGCGGGGTGCGGTTGACAACACGCGCCCGGACGTTATTACCCGGACTCCCTCGTGGGCGAGTTCCGATGCGCGCCCCGCTCCTCGCGGCCGTTGCCGGCGCCGCCCTGCTGGCCGCCGGGTGCGGGACCGTCGCCAGCCTGGCCGCGCCCGACGATAGCGGGCGCGTCTACGGCGGCGTCCGCCGCGACATCCATTGGGCGACGAAAGTCTTCGACGGCCCGGCGGACCCGAACGGCCCGCTGACGAACTCCGGCGGCGACGGCAAGGCGGGGGCACTCTTCGCGGCCGTGTTCATCGTCGGCCCGGTCCTCGACGTGCCGTTCTCGCTCCTCGGCGACACCATCACCCTGCCGCTCGCCCGCTGGCTCGACGCCGACCAGTAACCCCCTTGCGATCGCGATGGGCACTCCGTAACCCTACCGGGCAACCGGGATCGCCCCAGGGACAGTACGGAGGCTGGCATGCGCGTTCTTATCACCGGCGGGGGCGGGTTCATCGGCTCCCACCTGTGCGAGCGGTTCCTCGCCGACGGTCACGAGGTCGTGGCCGTGGACAACCTCATCACCGGCCGGCTGGAGAACCTCGATCCGTTCCGCGCCGACCCGCGGTTCCGGTTCGTCGGCCACGACATTTCGGCGCCGCTGAAGGTGAAGGACAAGCTCGACGCGGTCCTCCACTTCGCCAGCCCGGCGAGCCCGGTCGACTACCTCGAACTCCCGATCCAGACGCTGAAGGTCGGCTCGCTCGGCACGCACAACGCGCTCGGCATCGCCAAGGCGCACGGGGCGCGGTTTCTGCTGGCGAGTACGTCCGAGGTGTACGGCGACCCGCTCGAGCACCCGCAGACGGAGGCGTACTGGGGGAACGTGAACCCGGTCGGCATCCGCGGCGTGTACGACGAGGCGAAGCGGTTCGCCGAGTCGATGACGATGGCGTACCACCGCGTCCACGGCGTGAACACACACATCGTCCGCATCTTCAACACCTACGGCCCGCGGATGCGCCTGAAGGACGGCCGGGTGCTGCCGAACTTCATGGACCAGGCGCTCCGCGGCGAGCCGCTGACGGTGTACGGCGACGGGTCGCAGACGCGCAGCTTCTGCTACGTCACCGACCTCGTGGACGGCATCGCCCGCCTGCTCATGACCGACTACCACGACCCGGTGAACATCGGCAACCCGGCGGAGATCACCATACGCCAGTTCGCCGAGGAGATCCTGGCGCTGTGCGGCCGCCCCGGGCGGATCGAGTACCGCCCGCTGCCGCAGGACGACCCGAAGGTCCGCCAGCCGGACATCACCCGCGCCCGCACGCTGCTCGGGTGGGAGCCGAAGGTGGATCGCGCCGACGGCCTGAAGCGGACGATGGCGTACTTCCGCAACCTCGTCGGCGGGTGACGCACGTGCCGGACCCCGCCGCCAGGGCCGCGCCGCCCCTCGACCCCCGGGTGCCGATGGCGGCCGAGCGCACGCTCCTCGCCTGGGTGCGGACCGGGCTGGCGCTGATGGGGTTCGGATTTGTCGTCGCCCGGTTCGGGCTGTTCCTCCGCGAACTCGCCGCCGCCCGCGGGGCGCCGCTCCCCGAGGGGCGTGGGGAGTCGGCGTGGGTCGGCGTCGGGCTGGTGATACTCGGCGTGGTCGTTCTCGCCGGTGCCGGGTGGCGGCACCGGCGCTACGTCGCCGCCCTGTCCGCCGCGGGCGATGCGCCCGCCCCCGGCCCGGCGTTCGCGCTGGCGGTGACGGCCGTGCTCGCCGCCGCGGGGCTGGTCCTGGCGGCGTACCTACTCGGCGCGGGTTGACTGGATTCACCGGCTAGCCGGCGTGCGAATCCTACTTCGCGTCGGGCCGGCAGTAGCTAAGGGCGAGCAGGGCGAACGCGGTACACAGTTCTGGGGAGTCTTCGCCGAACGCCCGGTTGGCGTTCACCCACGACCCGGCCGGCGACTGCCGGCGACGGAGTTCGTTGAACAGGTCCTGCCGCCAGTCGTGCCGCGACCCCTTCGCGTCTACGAACGGGGTCTCGCCGTAGGCGTCGAGTCCTTTCGCAAACAGGTGGTAGTAGTAGTACAGCCCGGCGTCCCCCTGCCCCGGGTGCTGGCTCACCGAGTAGTGCCGCCGCACCCACCCGACCGCCTCCTTCACCCGTGGGTCGTCCTTCCCCACCCCGGCGTAGAGCAGACTCTTCAGCCCGGCGTACGACATCGACCCGTAGGACCGCAGCCCGCCGCCCGGGGTCACGTTCTTCCCGCCCTTTCCCTTCCCCTCGGCCTCGGTCGGCGTGTACACGAACCCGCCCTTGTCGTCCGGCGCGGCCTTCGCGGCGAACGGGAGGGGGTTGTGCTCGGTCTTCAGGTTCTGGCACCGGCCGACGTACACGATCGCCTTCTTGATCGCCGGGTCGTCCTTGCTCACCCCGGCGGCCAGCAGTGCCTCGACGAAGAAGTGGGTGTTCGACAGGTCGGGGCGGCCGCGCCCGTCGTACCCGACGCCGCCGTAGGCGCTGCTCGTCTCGGTCACGTCGTCGCCGGCCTGGAGACCCTTGAGGAACCCCGACGCCCCGGCAATGACCGTGTCGTACTTGCCGTCCGTGTTCGCCTCCTTGAGCGCCATGAGGGCGACGCAGGTGGTGTAATTGGCGAGTCGCAGGGAGTAGATGCCGCCGTCCGCCTGGACGTTCTTCCCCAGGTACGCCAGGGCCTTCGCCACCACCGGGTCGGTCGTCCCCTTGCCGGTGCGGATGAGCCCGGCGACGACCAGCGCCGTCACCCCGGGGCCGCCGAGCTTGGGGGCGAAGCTGCCGTCGTCGTTCTGGGCCGCCTTCAGCGGCGCGTACGCCTTGGCGGTGACGGCGTCCACGTCCTTGACCGTCGGGGCGGCGTGCCCGGGCGGGGCAGGGAGGAGGGCGGCGAGGGCGGCCGCGGCCGGGACGAACAGCAAGCGGCGGGTTGTTGGACTCACGGCGAATCCTCCGGGAAGGGGTGACGCGCCGCTCAGCACACGCGGTGCCGGTGCCGGGCCGCGGGCAATTGCAAGTGGCGGCCGTGGCTGTTCCCCGCCGGCTGGTCATCGCGTAGCCGGCGCTGGGCGCAGCGTGACCGACTGGCGTGAGGGCCGACACACGGCCCACAAGGACATCCCGGCTGTTTCCGCCCATGTCGTGCGATCCCGGGCGTGGGCACGGTGGTTGCTTGCCCGGCCGCACCCGTCCCCACCCCGGTCCATTCATGGTCGCCGTCCGGCGCGAACTTCCGCACGACCCGCCGCGTGCCGCCCCGGTTGTGCCACGCGCCCGCCCGCGCTGGTCGGTGCCGCCGGCCGCCGCGCCGTGGGGTGCGGTCCTAGCCATTACCCTCGCGGCGCTGTCGGTCGCTGTCGCTGTCGCGCTGTCGTGCGCCCTGTGGGCGGCCGCGTCCGTCCCGGTGCGCGGCTCATGACCCACCCGGCCCTGGTCATCGCCGACGACGAGGAGGCGATCTGCTTCGCCCTCGCCCGCGCTGCCCGGCGGCTCGGGCTCGACCCGCTCGTCGCCGCCGACGGGCGGCGGGCGGTCGCCCTCGCTGCGGCGGCCGAGTCCCTCGTCGCGGCCGTCCTCGACGTGCGGATGCCCGGGCTCAGCGGCGTCGAGGCCGGGCTCGCCATCCGGGCCGCCCGGCCGACGCTTCCGGTCGCGCTGATGACCGCCTTCTCCGACCCGTCGCCGGTCGACCCGTTCGCCCCCGACCGGATGTTCCGCAAGCCGTTCGACCTGGGCGCGTTCGCCGACTGGCTGGCCGCCCTGCGCCCGACCCCGGCCGGGGCGGCCTGATGACCCCGGCGGATGCCCCGGACGGACCGCCGGCACTATTGGCGTTCGGCCCGGCGGAAGCGGATGAGCTGGTGCGGCGGTTCTGGACCGCCCTCGGGTGTGACCTACGCTCGATCACCGTCCCGCCGTTCCCGGCGGGCGGCCCCCCGGCGGAGGCGGACATGGTTCGGGCGCTCGGGTTCGTGGCGGTGCTCGCGGCGGTCGGCGTGGCCCAGGAGCCGTCGCCGCTCGACAAGGTGGTGCCGGCGAAGCTGCCGGCCGGCGTTCGCCCGGTGAAGGGGTTGCCGCCCGACGTGATCGCCGTGCTCGGCACCCGCGGCGACAAATTCGATTGCTTCAGCTTCCGCCCGGACGGCCGGTTCCTCGCCCTGTCCGGCCCGGACAAGGGGCTGCGGGTGTGGAACCTGACCGGCCTCAAACTCGCCGCGCTCACCCGCCTGCCCGACTCGGTCGTGTGCCTCGCGTTCTCGCCGGACGGCAAGCTGCTCGCTGTCGGCGACGAGCGCGGCACGGTGCGGGTGTACGACAAGGTTGAGACGAAGGCACCGGCGCTCAAGACCACGTTCGCCGCCCACAAGGATGGCCCGGTGTGGGCGGTCGCGTTCGCCCCGGACGGGAGAACGCTCGCGTCCGGCGGGCGTGACAGGGCGGTGCGGGTGTGGGACGTGACGAAGGCGAAGGGGCCGGCAGCTGCGACCCTCGACGGACACGAGGACGGCGTGCGTGGGGTCGCGTTCGCCCCGGACGGGAAGCGGCTGTACTCGGTCGGCGGCGACGACGGGCAGCTGCGGACGTGGGACGTATCGGCGGCGCCGAAGGCGGCCGGGTCGGCGAAGGCGGGCGGGCGCGTCAACGGTGTGGCGGTGTCGGCGGACGGGAAACTCGTGGCGACGGCCGGGGCGAAGGGGGCCTCGAAGGTGTGGGCGCTGAGGGACGGTACACCAACCAGCCCGACGCCGCTGGAGGCGGACGGACGGGCGGTACTGTCGGTCGGGTTCGCGCCCGGCGCGTCGGAGGTGGCCGGGCTGGTGAACCACTCGCCGACCGAGGACCGGGTACTTGTGTGGGGAGCGGACGGGAAGAAATCGCACGAGCTTCGGTACGAGTCGCACCTGACCGCAGCCGGGTTCGTGGCCGACGCCCGGCATCTGGTGGTGGTCACGGAGGGGCCGGCGTATCTCGTGCGCCTCCCGCGGTGAGTGGCTCGGCACATCCTGCCAGAATCGCGCCGAGTTCCTTGAGCCTTCCAACCGGGCCGTGAGGTCGCCTCCGACGTCGAGCTCCCACGCGTTCTGTGCAGGGACCGGCTCGGTATCGCCGGATCAGTTTTCTCCCGACGTTACCAGGAGCGTCAGCTGACGATGTGGTCACGGGGTGGGCTGCCGCGGGCACGAATTGCTCAGAAGAAAGGGTCCGTTCAGCGCCTCGGTTGCTCAGTCTGGTCGAGTGGCGATCAATTATATGGGTGTGAAGCGGTCGTGATGGTCGCCGGGCGACCAAATCTCGCCAGTCGGAGCGGAGTTCAAATCGCTCTCGGTGAAAAGTGTGACCGCACAAGGAGTCGGCACGAGCGATGCCTAGGGCACGCCGTCACACACGATCACCCCAGACGCGACACCTCGATGCCCTACATGCGCGCCCGCTACCTGTTCGCACTGCCGTTCGCCCTCGCGCTCCTCCCATCGCCACACGGAACGGCCCAGGAGAAGAAGGGCGGCTTCAAAGCCAAGTCGTGGGAGGAGGTGACGGCCGCCGCCGCCACGTATCTCAAGACCGCCCAGGCCGAGGACGGCAGCTGGAGCAAGACCACACACCCGGGCATCACCGGCGTTGTACTGACCGGGTTGCTGAAGGCCGGTGTGGTGAAGGCCGACGACCCGATGGTGGCGAAGGGACTGGCGTTCGTCGCGTCACTGGCGGACACGAAGGAAGGGCACCTGGCGGTCGGCGAGCAGATCCGCCACAAGTTCTATACGACTAGCGTCAACCTCCAGGCGCTCAAGGCGTCGGGCGACAAGAAGTACGACGGGCTCGTCGCCGCCGCCGCGTACTTCAAGGCCGGCCAGGTCGGTGTCGCGGACAAGAAGACGCAGGACGACCCGAACTACGGCGGGTTCGGGTACGGCCCCGGCACCCGCGGTGACCTGTCGAACACCCACTTCGCGCTGGACGCCCTCGTCGCCGCCGGCACCCCGAAGGACGACCCGGCGTTCAAGCGGGCGGCCGTGTTCGTCAGCCGGTGCCAGAACCTGAAGTCGGAATTCAACGACCAGCCGTTCGCCGCCAGGATCAACGACGGCAGTTTCATCTACGTCCTCCCGGCGGTCGGCGGCACGGCCCCGCTCGACACCCCGCGCCCGGGGTACGGGAGCATGACGTTCGCCGGGATCAAGAGCCTGGCGCTGTGCGGCGTCGGGGCGGACGACCCGCGGCGGAAGAAGGCGATGGAGTGGGTCGCCCACAACTACTCGGTGGACGTGAACCCCGGCCGCGACTCGGGGGCCGGCGGGCAGGGTTACTACTACTACCTCGTTTCGATGGCCCGGTGCCTCGACACGCTCGGGGTGGACACGGTGACCGACGCGGCCGGCAAGGCGCACGACTGGCGCGCCGACATCACTCGCGCCCTCACGCTCCGCCAGAAGCGAGACGGGAGCTGGGGGAACGACTTCGCACAGTGGATGGAGAGCGACCCGAACCTCGACACCGGGTATGCGCTGATCGCCCTCGCCTACGCCCGCCCGCGGGCCAGGTAGCGAAGCCTTCGCCCAATGCTTTTATTCTTCCGGCCGCCGCGGGGCGCTAGCCCCGCCCCACCGCAGCCGGACACCTGGGGAGACGCCATGCGCCCGAAGAAGAATGGGTTCACGCTGATCGAATTGTTGGTGGTCATCGCCATCATTGCCATCTTGATTGGGCTGCTCCTGCCGGCCGTGCAGAAGGTCCGCGAGGCCGCCGCCCGCGCGCAGTGCGCCAACAACCTCAAACAGATGGGCCTCGCCATCCACGCGTTTCACGACAGCCAGCAGGGGGTTCCGAACATGAGCTTCTGCGGCGGCGGCATCGACGACACCAACCCGGGCATGCAGAACATCTGGTTCCGCTTTCGCCACTACCCGGTGGCCTTTGAGCTGCTGCCGTACGTCGAGCAGGGGAACCTCCAGAGCCAGTTCAACAAGAACCTCGCCGGGAATTCCACCGGCACCCCCGGGGTGCCCGGCGGCCTGACCAACCTCCAACTGACCCAGACCGGCCCCTTGAAGGTCTTCCTGTGCCCGTCCATGCCGACGCCGGTCAACCCGGTGTACGCCGACTACGCGAGCTACGGGTGGTGCCGGGGCAACAGCGTCTACCGTGACGGCCTCCAGCCGGGTGACATCGGCAAGACGGGGCAGTCGAACGGGGCCACGCCCTCCGACGGGGTGTTCATCTCGAAAATGGACGCCGGCTTGGATTACGCAGCCGGTCAAGCTCTGGGGGCTGCTCTGAAGGCCAAGCGCGACGCCGGCGACACGGGCGCGTGGCAGCCCGAAAACTCGTACCGGATCAACTTCGCCAGCATCAGTGACGGACTGTCCAACACGATCGCCGCCGGCGACATGCACAACATCCTCAAGGGGTACACCACGACGATTGTGAACAGCGTGTCCGGCATCAGTCCGGCGCAGGAGTCGGGCGGCCCGATCGCCTGGGCGAGTAGCGGCGGCGACCACTACAGCGAGGGCCGCACCACCGTGCCAATGAACACGCTCTCCGGCCCGTACTACACCCGGAGCGTCACCGACACGGCCACGCTGAACATTCTCCTCACCACGAGTCCTCTGTACGCGTTCCGCAGTACGCACACCGGCGGGTGCAACTTCGTGCTCGCCGACGGTTCGGTCAAGTTCATCCGCCAGTCCATCGACATGCCCACCTACCAGGCGCTCGGCAGCCGCAACAAGGGGGAAGTCATTGGCGACTACTAGCCGCGTCCTCGGTGCGATGGTGTGCGCGACGATGGCGGTCGGGTGCGGCGGCGGGGGGATTTCGGCCCCCCGCACCTATCCGGTTTCCGGCACCGTGCTGGTGAAGGGGAAGGCGGTCGCCGGGGTGAAGGTGAGTCTTCACCCCCAGTTCGACATGGGGTCTGTCAAGTTCACTCCGAACGGGCTGACCGGCAAGGACGGCAAGTTCACCCTGAGCACCGCGGCGCCGAACGACGGGGCGCCGGCGGGCGCGTACGTGGCGACGTTCGAGCTGCTCCAGGGGGGGACGGACAAGCGCGGGCTGGATGTCGAGGTCGACGTCTGGAAGGGCAAGTACGCCGACCCGGCCAAGAGCGACAAGAAGGTGACGATCAAATCCGGCGACAACGCGCTGGAGCCGTTCACCCTGGATTGAAACGCCCATGACCCGCTTCCCGGTCGTGTTCGTCCTCGTCGCCGCGGCTGGTTGCGGCCGCGACGAACTCGCGCGCGTTCACCCGATCGCGGGGCGGATCGAGGTCAACGACCGCCCCGCCGGCAATGCCCACATCGCCTTCCACCCGCTCGACAGCTCCAGCGTCAGGGTGTCGGCCGGCGTCAGCCGGCCGGACGGGACGTTCACCCTGACCACGTTCACGACCGGCGACGGCGCCCCGGCGGGCGAGTACGCCGTCACCGTGTTTTGGCAGAACGAGGCCATGCCGCTGGACGAGTGCCTGTGCCCCGACCCGTTGCTACACGACCGGCTCTACGGTCTGTACGGCGATGCGCGGACCTCGGAGTTGCGGGCGACCGTTCACGCCGGCGCGAACGACATCACGCTCCGCCCCGCGGTCGGCGGGCGCGGGTGGAACCTGCCGCCGCTCGTCGCTCACCACACCGCCGCCCGGGCGCGGTCCGAGCCGAAACCGGACGCCGCCGACACCCGCACACTGACCGAGCGCGAGCGGGCGGAAGCCAACGCCCGCGCCCGTGCCCAGGCGGAACGCGAGCGGGCCGGGGGCGGGGCGGGTCGCCGTTAATCGGTGCGGCGTTGTCCATCGACTTCCCCACCGGCGGCAGCGGCGCCAGTTCCCGTTGAAGTCCGAGCTGAAGCCGGCGGAGCTGGGACGGGTGCCGCGTCGCCGAAGTCATCCGCCGCAAGTGGGGCATCGACTTCAACCGGCGAGACCTCCTGGGTTGGCTCAAGGACCGCGGCATCACCTCCCAAAAACCTCAGCGGCGAGCCCGCGAGGCGGGTCCGGACGCCATCCCGCGGTGGCGGCCCCGCGACTGGCCGCGCCTTCGAAACGGGCGCGACGCCAGCGGGCCACCACTGCCTTCATCGATCAGAGCGGCTCCCCGCTGAATCCGCTCGTCCGCCGCTCGCTGGCCCCGAAGGGCCAGACGCCCATCCTCACCGTCCGCGGCCGGCACCGGCAGAAGGCGTCCGTCATGGCCGCGCAGTCGGGGTCGCCGCGTCGCGGCCGACTCGGCCTGCTCTTCCGCACACGCCAAGACGGTTACTTCCAAACCGTGCACGTCGTCGCCTTGCTCCGCGACCCCCACTTCCGCGGCCGCATCGTCGTCGTCTGGGACGGCGGGAAGGTGCATCACGCCGCCCCGAAGCGCATCCAATCGAACCGGCCGGAGACGGTGACGCGGCCCGGCTACGCACCCGAGTTGAA
>VFQN01002518.1_pt1 | contig 28021 bp, 22 predicted proteins | sample 3512371 | NCBI WGS metagenome assembly VFQN01 (sample SAMN10412370, study PRJNA504923) | tailings metagenome | isolation source: Replicate 2 from Balatoc abandoned mine | place: Philippines: Itogon, Benguet | collected 2017-08-28
GCCTGGATTTTTTGTTACTACCTCAGCATTTAGCTTTTCCAAAGCTATGCTTCGTCTTCACCAGCAATGCTGGTTCTTTCATCAACGGGAAAAGTAAGTGAAGCTAAGTAATAACATAAGATCCGCCGTTAAATGGGAAATCCCGGTACCGGCGATTTTCTTTTTTGGTTTTCTGCGATCAGCAGGTAGAACGATGGAGTAATAAGCGGAACGAAAAACAAGCAAATCAGCCAGATCCATTTGTTATGATTTTCTTCAAACTCGCTTTTCAGTAAATCGAATAATGTGACAAACCAAAGAACGACAACCAGGTTGAAAAAGATAATTCCCAGTAGAATACTAATGATTATAGGAATGCCAAGTTCGTAAAAGGGAATTCTGTCGCTCCATCCGTAGCTGCTGAATTTGTCAAGAATCATCTGGCCGAATTCGTATCGATCAATAGATGAATTGAAATTGTGATAGTATTTTTTACCGTCAGGAGTTTCCATTTCGAGCCTGTTTCCTAATCTCGAATAGTTAGTGATTTCGTTTTCCAAAGCAATCCGTTTGAACTCTTTTTGCGAAATTTCCTGGTAAGCACTTTTCCGTACTTCATAGATAATCGATCCTGTAATGATACCCAAAACGGCCAGTATCGGAAGAATGATCAATTGTTTTCGGAGTGCTTTTTTGAATCGGTTCATGGCTAGTGGTTTATAGCTTTTCTAATCGTTAATTACTGATTTGCCCTCAAATATATGGTTTCTTGTAGTATTTGAGATGTGATAAAATAAAAAAAGCCCCGGTCATTGAGCGAAGTCCAAATACCGGGGCTTTTAAAAGAGTGTATCTTAATGACTGTGATTGTGACCTTCACCGTGTTCGTGGTCATGATCGTGCCCTTCCGTTTCAGAGCAAAGTCCTACGATTTGATGAAATACATCGTGCAATGCAGAAAGAGATTTTGTAATTTTCTTGTCACTTGCTCCAGCTTTGATTGCTTTCTGTAGCTTTTCACTATCCGTTACCAATTGAGCAACAGCTTTCTTGATTTTCTCATTATCAAAATCCGCAGGGAATTTAGAAGCTTGCAACGTTTTTGCTTTTTCTACCATTTCACCGATTCTTGTTTTGATCGGCTCCAGGTTTCCTTCTTCACTCGGGTGGAATGTCTGAGCCATTACTTTGTGAAAGTCTTTCAGTTCGTTCCAATCTTGAAGTTTACTCTGTGCATTAGCCTGGTTCATCAAAGCGGAGATACCAAAGCCTACTAATAGTAATAAAGCGATTTTTTTCATGAATTGTTTATTTAGTCCGGTAAATTTAGGGAGGATTTTCTGACCGAAGCGGTATTTTAAAACAAAATTAACTGAAAATAAAAAAGCGTCCTCCGGTTTGAAGAACGCTTTTCGTTTTAATTCGTATCTGATTATCGTTTGATCAACTTGCTGTATCGCTCGCCGTTTACCAGGTTTTTTACTTGTAAAATATAGGTTCCGGAAGCGTAATCTTTCAGATCCAATGTCGTGGAATGATCAAAATTCTGAGAAAGAACCGAACGGCCTTTGCTGTCCAAAAGAATCAATTCATACTTCTCATTCGTGTTCTTCATTTCGATCGTCACATAACTGCTTGTCGGATTCGGGTAAACCGAGATATTGGATGCAGCTGCATGTTCAGCGATTCCTGCCGTGAAATTGTTGTCTTTTACAATTCCTCCGGATTTATTACAAATCCAGTTGTTCGGATCGATCTTCGTGATATTTGCATAATTGGAAGCATTCGGAATGATGAATTGATTCTGCGCCCCTGTAATTTCAAAACGAATAGTCGTATCTGCAACTCCTGTGCGGTCGAACAACAATTCCAAATCATTGGTGAACAATGGAGTCACAAGCGGTTTGGATGTTGTCTGGTTAATCTCCAAAAGCAAATCAGTTCCTACGGTGTTCCAGCGAACAGAATAAGTCGGGTATCCTTCTCCGAAATACCATTGTTCCGTGAAATCGGATAAATCCTTACCGCTTTCATTTTCAAATACCTCGATCAATTCAATTCCCGATGCCACAGAATCTGCAAAAATACTTTGGTATTCTTTCAAAGCATTATAGAAAACCGTATCGTTATCTATCAGGAAGCGTAATGTATGAACGATCGCAGATCCTTTACCATAAACCAGTCTCGAGGAGAAAATGCTTCCGTCGTCTAAAGAATCCTGGACCCAAACTGAACCGCCCGGTTGCGCCATAATATCGTTGTGTACATCAACCATAAGACTCGTCTCGGTGCCAGGATAAAGGTGTTCCCTCATGATGTGTTCCGAATAAGAGGCAAATCCTTCGTTTACCCAGATATCGGCCCAGGAAGAACAGGTTACGTGATCACCGAACCATTGGTGCGCTAATTCGTGGGCAGTTATCCCTGAAGTGAAAAATCCCTGGGTGGTCATCGTTTGATGTTCCATTCCACCTGAAAGAGGTGCCATGCAGTGGCCATATTTTTCATCTGCAAAAGGATACGGACCGAATAAATCTGCAAACAATTCCAGGAAGTCGGCAGTTTCATCGATCTCATTCTGAAAGTTCGTCAGTGTTTGAGGATTGTCATAAATGAAGTTCTGGATCAAAACCGGACCTGAACCAACAGGATTTGCTGTTACGTTGTATTCCACATATTTACCAACGGCTACCGAGATGAGGTAATAAGCAATCGGATGTCTGTGTTTCCATTCAAAACGATGTGTTCCGTTACCAAGATCAACTATTTGTTGCAGCACACCGTTTGAACCTGCTTTACAATTCGTAGGAACAGTTACCCAAACAGAACAGCTGTCTGCTTTGTCTTTCAGGGATTGTTTTACCGGGAACCATTCGTAAGCGGAGAAAGGTTCAGACAAAGACCAGGTTACCTGGTTTCCCCAGGATGGAGAACTGTCATTGGTCATTCCGCTACCTCCCAGCGGGTTGCTTGATGCAGTAGGAGGAGTTCCGCTGTAATTGACATGAATCACAAAGTTTTCGCCTTGCAACTTGTTAACCGGAATTTTCAAAGCACTGTTCTGGCGATTGTAATTGACCGGAGTTCCATTCACTTCGATTGAAGAAATGACAAAAGTGTTAAAGAATTCGACTAAAGCAGAATCGAGATTAACTCTTGCTTTTGCATGAATTTCAGCAAACCCCGACAAGGTTGTCGAAGTATTGGTCATATTCAGATCCAGGAAATAATAATGCACATCATACTTTTCGGTTTCGGCAATCTGGGCAACAGTAAACGTGTTACTTTTGAGTTGTCCGTTCTGATGTCTTTTTACCGAAGAACAATTCCCTTTGGAATCTTGCGCAAAATGGAATAACGGAAGGAAAAGGAGAGAGAGGAGAATTTTACTTTTCATAGTTTTATTTTATGCTGTCGAATTTAACGAAGTTTTATCAGAATTGTGTTGATTTCATAAATTCAAGTAGCCAAGTAGCTGATTTATTTAGTGTAAGGCACATTCTGGACATTTATTCCGGCTTTCAGCAATGAATCACATTTCGGAGTAGGAAAATAATCCTTAACTTCACATTAATTGGCTGTAATTCAAATTCATGAAGAGAACTTTGGAAAGGAATGTCTTTTTGGCAAAACTTCTGGTTTTAGGAGTGATATTTCTTTTCAACAGTGGGTTCTCGTATGCCGATTCAATTCCTGAAAACAGCCTCCCGGTTTACCGTTTAATTCAACGGGCAGAAGAAATAAAAGACTCTGATATTCATGAAAGTATCCGCTTGCTGACCATTGCGAATCAATCGGACGAAATCAAGGGGAAAAGACATTCCAAGTACGAGGTGTTGAGTCACCTGAGTGCTTATGAACAACAAAGCGGGGACATGAAATCTGCGATTGATTTCGCATACCAGGCCTTGTCGGTTGCGGAACAATTGAATGATTCCAGACTCATCGGTGAAATTGAATTTCAGATTGGTTATATTTTCAAAAAACTGAAAGTGCATCTGAAAGCAGCCAGTCATTTTGAACGGTCGCTGATTGAATTCCGGAAAGTAAAAGAGATTTACCGGTATTTCAGAAGCAAAAGTTTCGTGGGGCATTGTCTGACGGATTACGGACTGGAAAATAAAAATGCCTGGTATCTCGATAAAGCCAGGTCGATCTACAAATCAGTGCTCCTGGAAGCAAAAACCAAGAAACGGGAAGATTACGTCCTGGCTTCAAACAACAACCTGTCGAATCTGTACCTGATTTATTACCAGGTCCGGAAAGGAGACGGTGATTTGAAAATCAGCCGGGAATACGCCCGGAAAGTGGTTCTCAATTCATTGGCGTTAAAAGATACTTTGAGTTATGCGGTTGGTTTGGCCAATTACGGGGAAGCTTACGGTTTGGAAGGAAATGTGGACAGCCTGAAAAAATACACCAAACAAGCCCTTCAAATTTACATCCGTTTGAAAATGCCGGATTATATTTTCAATGCTTCCAAATTATTGGTTAGAACCTACCTGGATAAGAACATGCAGCAGGAAGCAGAAGATGCTTTGAAGGATTATGAAAAAAACATCCAGCGTTTTCAATTCCTGGCAGAATATAAAAACTATTACGAATTCTATTCCGAATTGGAAAGCCAGCGTGGAAACTACAAAGCTGCGTATGAATACAGGCTGCTCTATAATGAAAAATTTGAAGAATACAGCGCAGAAGAGAATGCAAAGGAATTGGTGCGCTTACAATTTCTCTACGACCTGAATAAAAAGAACGAAGAAATCGCCATTCTGAACCGGAACAAAAAACTTCAGAATGATAATAACATCAAACAAACGACCATTCAAAATCTGTTGATCGGAAGTGTGGCCTTATTGGTGGTTTTGCTGATTTTCATTTATGCGCGCTACAAAGACCGTGTTTCGTCCAATAAAGTGATCCTTTCGAAAAACAAGGAATTGGAACGTTTATCGATCGTAGCGAGTAATACCAATAACGGGATCACGATCACCAATCCGCAGGGAGTGATTTCCTGGATGAATGAAGGTTTTGTGCGGTTATACGGCTGGAATTCACCGGAAGAATTTCTTTCTGCAAAAGGAACGAGTATTTACGATGTCAGCGGATTGACCCTGGCTGAAATTTCATCATTCATCGAAAAGTCGGTTGAAACTAAAGAGTCTCTCGTTTTCCAGGCGTTTAAGGAATTGAAAAACCAGGAACAGAAGTATATCCAAACTTCTTTAACGCCAGTTTTTGATGAACAGAACGAATTGAAATTCCTGGTGTTTGTAGATACGGACATCACGGATTTGCTGGAAGCACGCGAATTGGCAATCCGGGAGAAACGAAAGGCCGAAAATGCACTCAAAACCCAGGAATTGTTCCTGGCGAATGTCAGTCATGAGATCCGCACTCCGATGAACGGAATCATTGGTTTGACCAGGCAATTGAACGACGAAAATCTATCCGAAAACCAGCGGGAAATTGCACATACATTGAATCTTTCGGCTAACGGATTATTACACGTAGTGAACGATTTGCTGGATGTTTCCAAAATCAGGGCGGGGAAAATGTCTTTTGAATACGTGCGGTTTTCACTGAAAGACTTCCTGTCTAACTTTGTTAGTTCCATTGCATACAGGATCGAGGAGAAGGGCCTGGCCTTAAACCTGGATTTTCATCAGAACCTGCCGGATTTTGTCATCGGTGATCCGGTTCGTTTGAACCAGATTTTATTGAATATTGTCGGGAATTCGATCAAATTCACCATTGACGGAAGCATTACCTTGCGTGTACATTCCATTCTCCACAAAAAAAGCATGGAGCGCATTTCTTTCGAAGTTCAGGATACGGGAATTGGAATTCCGGAAAACAAACAGGAATTTGTTTTTGAAAATTTCACCCAGTTGGAAGATCACCGCACACGTACCGTTTCCGGAACCGGTTTGGGCTTGGGAATCGCAAAATCGCTGGTTGAAGCAATGGGAGGAAACGTAGGATTATTCAGTAAAGAGGGCTTGGGGACAACTCTGTCATTTGAATTGGATTTTGAATTACATACCATCCAGGTCGAACCGAAAAAAGCAGAGCCGGAAGACATTGTCCTGGTAAAAGATCTGAGCGGACTCCGTGTGTTACTGGTCGAGGATAATTCGATCAATCAACGCGTTATTTTGTATGATCTGAACAAATGGAATGCAGAAGTTATTGCGGTGAGTAATGCCTTGGACGCAATTTCAATTTTAAAAGATCAATCCTTTGATGTGATTCTGATGGATTATTACATGCCGAGAATGGATGGAATGGAAGCAACGCGCTTTATCCGCTCTAAATTTCCGGAACCAACCTGCTCCATCCCGATTATTGCCATTACGGCTTCGGCAATGGTGGGCGATCAGAATAAATTCATCAATGCCGGAATGAACGATTACATTTCGAAGCCGTTTAATCCTGAAAGATTATATCAATTACTGGTGAAGTGGGGATACCAGAACAACCTGGCTTTCTCGGAAACGAAACAAACAGATCATGCAGCGGAAGGATTACTGGATTTGAGTTTGTTGGAAGAACGTGCGGAAGGAAACGAAGAATACCTGCAGGAAATGTATGGTGCTTACCTGGAAATGATGCCGGAGTATTCCATTGAACTGATTCACTTCTTTGAAGATGAAAACTGGAACGAACTCCGCAAACAGGCACATCAAATCTTAAGTCCGGCACGTCTTTTCGGGATGCATGCTACTGCTGATTTATTACTGAAACTGGAAAAAGACCTGCAATTGAGCAAAGACGAAATAAAGGCTCTGGTTTCTCGAATCGTAGACCAAATCCAGATTTGCGGAAAATTGATTCGGGATGAATTGAGACGTATTGAATCGAAGGAGTTTTAGAATTGCGAATTGCGTCCCGATAGACTTCGGCGTGAGCTCAGTCGAGCGCTATCGGGATACGAATTGCGAATTTTGTTTCATAGACACCTGGAACCCGGAATTATCTCAAATGAGTCTCAAACAACTCCAAAATCCTTCTGTATTCATCAACCCAGGCAGGTGTGAAGGTAAATCCGTGCGCTTCAGTTGGGAAAATACTCAATTGGAAGTTGGTTTTTCCCGATTCGATAAAACGTTGATTCAAGCGGACAATATCCTGGAATTGTACATTGTCATCCACCATTCCATGAAGCATCAATAACGGTTTTTTCAGGTTTTCCGCAAAGTAAATCGGGCTGCTTCTTTTGTAAGCTTTCGGATCGGTCGAAGGGTAATTCAGAATGTTGCTCGTGTACTCATGGTTGTAATGCGCCCAATCCGTTACGGATCTCAGTGCTGCTCCGCAATTGAAAACATCCGGTGTTTTGAGTAAACCCATCAAAGTGATGAATCCGCCGTAGCTTCCACCATAAATCCCGACTTTATTGGAATCGATCGCGTAATTTTTAACCAGGAAACTTTTTGCATCGATGTAATCGTGTAGATCGCGGTTACCCATATCACGGTAAATATCCGTTCTCCAATCGCGGCCGTAACCTTCACTGGCTCTGTAATCGACATCCAGAACCGTGTATCCTTTTTCAATGAGCAATTGATGGAAGAGCATTTCGCGCTGGTAATAACTCCAGTAATGATGCGCATTTTGCAAATAACCGGCTCCGTGAACAAACAAAACAGCAGCGCCGTTCGGTTTTTCCGGTTTGTAGATGCGCGAATAAATGGTTTTTCCGTCGGAAGAAGGAATTTGAATGATTTCCGGAGCCTGCAGTTTCAGTTTGTCAAATTCAGTCAGGGTACTTTTCGTAACAGGAACCAATTTTTGATTCGGGAGATTCGGAACAATGCACAATTCCCAAGGCCGGGTTGTTGTTGAATAACGGATCGCCCAGTTTTTTTCATCCGGGGATAAAGCCCATTCAATTCCGAAATTTCCTTCGAATAAAGGCGTAACCTGGTTCGATTTCAAATCCAATTTGTAGCCGTTGCGAACTCCCGGATGAATCTTGTTCGCAATGAAATAGAGCGATTTCTTATCCTGGGAGAAAAAGCACTCGTGAACTTCCCACTTACCGGAAGTCAATGCTTTTTTGCTTTTGGAAGAGCTATTCATCAAATACAAATGCGAATACGCACTTTCTTCACTTTGGAAAATGAATTCGGAAGCGTTGATCCAGGCTAAGGTTCCGTCAGCTTCATTCCATTCGGAAATTCCGGGTCCGCCAATCCACGCTTCATCGTGTTGATGATCCAATTCGCTTAAAGTTCCTGTTTCCAAATTGATTAAACAAATCCAGCGATCCTTGTTATCGAAAGAACGAATATCGACCAAAGCCTTATTTTCCTGTGGATTCATCATTGCCTGGTGAAAACAAAGCTCCCGGTCGTTGGGAAACAAACCGGTAGAACCGTATTCCGCCAGGTAAGCAGGTTTTTTCCTGATATCGCTCAAAGAGGAAGCGCTCACAAAATAAACACTGTCTTTTTCGACGTCAAAAATTCCCATCCGGGTGTTGGGTTCCTGGTTGCTCACTTTGGGTCGTGCCTGCCGGTTTTGCGTAAATCCGTCCTGGGTAATGTGTGCTTCAAAATTCGTGTTCGGAGCATCTGATTCTGTTGTGAGAACAAATGAAATGAAACGGCCGTTTTCGCTGACGCTGATTTTGGATACGTATTCGCTTTTAGAGAAGTAAATTCCGGAAGGAAGTTTTCGTTTGGGCTGCTTTTGATTCCATTCCTTTTTGGTATTCTGCCATTGGATGTACGTAAACAGTTCTTTTTGCTGCAAGGTCAGAAAGCTGGAATCACTTTTTTCAACAGGTTTGCTTCCCTGTATAAAATTGGTAACTTGTGTAATGCTTCCGACAAGTGGATTGTAGGAAAAAACATTTAAACGCAGGGTAAAATAGATGAGGTGAGAATTCTTCAATTGAAAGACATCCTCTACAGGATCTGTTCCTGAGTAAATAAGCGTCTTTTCTTTCGTCTTGAAATTGTATTTGAATAGAATTCCGGATTCGATAAAATAATGAATAGCAGGTAACTGCGGGTGATTATTTAAAGTGGGACTCCAGGAATATTCGCCATTTACTACCGGAATGTTGATCGTTTTCTTTTGTTTCAGATTGTAAGCATACAAACTTCTTCCGGGAGCTTTGTCGGGGTTCCAGTCGAAAACAACGGATTCATTGTCGAGAGCCCAGCGGATATTCTGAGGTGAAAATCCAACGAATTCTTCTCCTTTCATGATTTCTTCCAAACGGATGGTCTGAGAGTGGTTTTTAGGAACGAAACCCAGTAAAACAAAGAAGAACAAAACAGTTTTAGTATTCATAATACGGATGTTTGCGGTATTTCTTTTCAAAATTTCTGGACATGGCTTGCATGGACGTTTTCGGATGTGTTGAAATGACTTCGAAAACGGTGCGCAATTCCCGAACGAGTTCCGGATATGCTGCCAGGTAATGTTTTTCGATCATGCGCAATGCGTGGTATTTCAATGCAGGAAGCGCTTCCGAATCGTGAAGAAACAGGAAGAGTTTATCCAGCAATTCTCCGTTCTCAGAACAGGAAAACGGGGCATAAACCAAGGTATTGGATAAATTTCGCTGAACGGAATGATTGCTTGTATTGAGGAGTGTCTGAACCATTCCCTCAAACAGCTCTTTGCTCATGAGTTCGGGATGTTTTTCAAAGAAATGATAGGCAATCCACGATGAATATTCCGGAAAAGGATATTGGTCGGAAGCAATTTCTTCAAAAATAGCCGTTCGAAGTTGCGCATCTTTTGCCAAAAGCACCGTTGCCGACTTAAAGTCCCGCTGTACTCTGAATTCCGTTAAAAACTCCTGTGCTGCATTCATCTTAAAACTTCTCTGGTTTTATTTCTCGTTCAGATTCAGGTAAACAGGTAAGTGATCGGAATAACCGCCCTGGTAGTAATCGCCGCCGTAACTTGAATTCGGTTTTTGATTTCCATCCTCAAACGTGTATAACAATTTCGGATTCCGAACGATAAAGGCGTTATTCCGTTCAATTTCAAGCCCGGATTGCCCTTGCAACAAGCCTTGTGAAACAATCAACTGGTCGAAAACATCCCATTGGCGTTCGTGAACCACCGTTCCTTCGCCTTTTTTCTGTTCTTCGATCAGTAAATTGATCAGATCGCCGGTTTTTTGTTCGTGTTGTCCTTTGGCACGCAGAATTTCACGGATACTTTGATCTTCCGGTGTGTCATTGAAATCACCCATGATAATGATATTCGCATCTTCATTGAAATCCAGGATTTCATCGATTTCTTTTCGAAGCAATTGAGCAGCAGCATGTCTGCGGTTTTCAGATTCTTTAATTCCTTCTCTTCGCGAAGGCCAGTGATTGACAAAAAAATGAATTTCACGACTTGAAATCAAGCCTTTGATGTGCAGGATATCACGCGTTCTAAAATGCGGTTCATCTTCGACCCGGACAATCAGTTTGGTTTCCAATTGGGTTTTCAAAAAGCGGCTATCGTAAACAAACACACAATCAATTCCGCGTCTGTCTTCCGAATCAAAATGTACGATCTTGTAAGGAACGGAACTCAGTTTTTCAGTTCTGATCAGGTCTTCAACAACTCTTCTGTTTTCAATTTCCGCCATTCCAAAAGCAAGCGGGGTAGATCCGTTTGCCAAAAGCAAAGCTTCCGAAAGCCGGTTTAACTTTTCAGAATAGCGTTCGTGATCCCATTCTTTTTCTCCTTCGGGAGTGAATTCTTCGTTTCCCTGGAGTCTTGGATCGTCAACAGTGTCAAACAGGTTTTCGACATTGTAAAAAATGACAGGATGTTTACTTAAAGGCTGCGACATATGCTTGTAATGAATCGAAACCAAATATAACAATGTCATTTGAATCTCATTTCTTCCACTTTTCCAATCGTCGAAAAGTGGAGCAAAAGATTTGTCTCATTCCAAGCCGTTCACTAAAAAGTTCTCTTCGGAAGAAAGATTTTACCTCAAATCCGACCTGGAAACACAAATACGCGATATTGTGTGTTTTCTTTGCTGTCACTGGGCTAATAGATATAACTTGTCCCGCCACTGCGGAATGTCTATTTGTCTTTTAACGAAATAAGCCTTCTTGTTTCGAGCGAGAAAATCAATCAGATTAGGAAAGATTTGAATCCGGCGCAGTGGTGAACAAGAACAAGCAAAGCTTGTGAAGACTGAAAAAAGCCTGAAAGGCGTGTAGAAAATCACCCTAGAAGGAGGGAAATAAAAAAGCCCGGAATGTCCAGGCTCTTTTAAAGTATTTTATCTGAAACGAATCAATCTCTATCACGGATTGATGTAAAAACGTCTGGATTGTTTCGTTGTTTTTCCAGAATCGTCAGTTACTTCAACGTGCAAATAAATTTCTCCGGTTGCGTGCGGCAGCGGAAAATTGTCATTGATCGTTTGTTTTTTTTCTTTCTTATCCAGATTGATTGATCCGGAAGTCGTGAAGTCAGGATCCGGAATTCCTGCGGCATCTCCAAAATAGTAACGGTGAGAGATGATTCCGCGATCGTCTTCCATTTCTACATGAACTGTGAATTGTTGTTGAACCTGGTAGTGAGAATCCTCTGTTGGAGTCAGGATATTGATGGTTGGATATTTTTTGTCTTTACAGGAAGCGATGCTGAAGATGACAAAAACAGCTAGTAACAATTGAAAAGATCTTTTCATCATAAATGAAAGGTTGATTTTTAGTAAAACAAGTTATTTTTTAGTGAACCAAAAATAGCGAGAAAAGTTTCAGAGTTGCAAGCTTTTTCCTCATGGATCTACATAAAATCTGAGCGAATTGGTTGTCGACTTCCCGGATTTATCAATGGCTTTGACATACATGTAAAACGGCCCGAGTGTATCGGTTAGATAGGTTTCCAATTCCAGGTTAATCCGTTTTTCCCTGTTTTCAGTGCTGCTGTTTACATTACTGGAAAAACCGGGAAGGGAATTTCCTGCCTCATCTCCGACATAATAATCGTAGGAATCCAATCCGCGATCATCGGAAATTTCTACTTTAAAAATTAAATATTGCCCGTAATCTCTATGGATATTTTCTTCGGGAAAAAGAAATTCGATCTTGGGATTTTCCTTGTCTTTACAGGATCCGAATCCAAGTGCAGAAAGTACAAGGAGGATAAGTGAAATGGTTTTTCTCATGAAATAGTAAGTTATTCTACTTCAAGTATACCTATTTATTTTTGATTTTTTTCGTACCATCTTGATAATCAATAGTATTGAGAAGTTCAGAATCAATAGAATTCCGAATACAATTACCTGTAGTCCCAGACCAGCAGCATTGAAGGGATAACCATTATTAAAGAAAAATCCCCAAAAAATGATCACAATCCAGATAAGACTAAGCATATTGCAAATGCGAAGTAGGGTAGTTCTCTGTTTTGTCAATACCCACAAGGAAAATGAATAAGCCATAAAACCTCCGGCACCGATTGTCTTGAGAAGACCCGTAAAAGGCCAGTGCATGACTTGGAATAAGTAACCAATAACAAAGATTAAAAACCAGATAATTATAATTTCCGTGCGGAATAGAAGTGTTTTCTTCTCACGAGTGTTGATTTCATCCAATAATTCTTCCATAAACTATTTAGGGTGTATTTCTGCGAAGATACAAAATACAAAAAGCGAATATAGAAAACTCCATATTCGCTTTCAGTGAATCAAAGGATTCGTTATTGGAAGGAATAAGTCTCTGTCAAAAATTGCTTCAGGGAAGTTGGTTTTCTGCCTAAAAGTTCTTCCAGGTGCGTATGTGGAATGTCGAAATCACCGTCTTTTGTAGCCGTTGCAAATCCAACTGTGAAGCCGATGAAGTGTTCCGGAACTCCGGCTTCTGCCAATGCTTTTGAAAAGTCGGCTGCGGGAACGTCATTGTAAGGAACGGTTTTACCGGAAATTTCACTCAACAAATCGGCAACATCCTGGTAGGAATAGCTTTCGGTGTTCGAAATTTCATAGATCTTGTTCTCGTGTCCTTCACCGGCTAAAATGTTTGCTGCGGCTTCTGCAATGTCTTTTCTTACCGCATAAGGAACTTTTCCGTTTCCTGCCGGAAGATTGATTCCTGTTTCCAGAACCTGTTCTCCGACAAACATCGGAAGCACATCTGCGTACAAATTATCTCTCAGGAACGTATACGTCAACCCCGAATTCAAAATGTGTTTTTCCGTATCGAAATGCTCTCCCATGATTTGATTCAATGCCGATTTTTCGAAATTCTGCATGGAAACGCCTGTGTAAATAAGATGTTTCACTCCGGCTTCTTTCGCTGCGTCGACCACACGTTGGTGTTGCCCCAAACGATCATTGAAGTTGTTGGAAGAAATCAAAAATACTTTGTCAATTCCTGTTAAAGCTGCTTTCAAAGAGTTTGGATCGTGATAATCCCCGACACGGATATCGACACCTTTTTCCTTTAAATCGGAAACTTTATTTTCATCGCGCACTAAAACCGCCAATTCATTTGCCGGAATTTGTTGTAATAAAAAATCGACTGTTGCTCTTCCCAAATGTCCAGTTGCGCCAGTTATTAAAATCATCTTGTTTCTTTTTAATTGTTTGATGCATCAAAGCTAAAAACAGATGCTATACAAAAAGAAGTAATATACTTTTGTATATCGATATACTTTGGTATACTTGCAACCGAATAATTACGAATTACGAATGCCGAATGTAAGGGGATTTTGTTTTTAGGAATTCGCAATTGAAAATCATATGGAAGAAAAAATCAGTTTTGAAGAAGCAAAAGCATGCCCGACTCAGTTTGTTTTGGCGATTAACGATACGTTGAATGTAATTTCGGGAAAGTGGAAAATGCCCATTATTGCAACCTTGTTTTTCGGGAAAATGCGGTTTACGGAAATCCAGCGGAACATTCATAAAATTACTCCGCGAATGCTTTCCAAGGAATTGAAGGAGTTGGAGTTGAATGGAATAGTAACACGCACGGTACATGATTCCATTCCAGTGGTAGTGGAGTATGAGTTAACGGAATCTGCCAGGCAACTCGGCGATGTGATGGACAGTATGATTCGTTGGGGAATCAATCATCGAAAGGGAATTATTCGCGAAAGCAGGGAAGAAAAAATCGCTGTTTAATAAAATCTGTTTTTAACACAGATAATCTCTGAAACAGACTCTTTTTGAAAAAGTCCCAAATTTAAGTGATTATTTTCCCACTGATGCACAGATTTTTTATGGCGCTTACCAGGCCGCCATTTAAGCGAGACCAGCCTGTCCCGATACTTTTCGGGAGTAGGCGAGCTATTAATTTGTGCATTTGCGGAAAATGTAAAGAATGGTTGTTAGCAGGTACTGAAATATGAATCACACAAATGCATATTATAAGTGCTTGAGATTATTGGAAATAAATCAGCGCTGTTTAACGACTGTTTTCATCCGTTGGTTTGGTAAACGCAATCCATTCGGACTTGTCGCTTAGCGCATTTCCCGAAATGTCCAAAAGTTCAAACTGAACGTCGTATTCGTCACCGTCATTGAAACTAAAAGCTCCTGAACACATGCCGTGACCGATGGAAACACCTTCTCCGCTATAAACAAGGAGATAAGTGGTCGTTGTTCCGTTTTTCTTCCCTTTTACGGTTGTCCGGACGAAAACATTGGAATCGTCTGAGATATCAAAACCGAATTCTACATGAATGGAAGGACCGCAGCCGAAATGAGCCAGGGATTTGCTTTTTTCCTGAGGAAGATTGGTCCATTTAGGAGCAGCCAGGTCGTCCGGAAGATTGACAAAATAGGAGATGGGGTCGTATTTTCTCGTTTTTTGATTGTAGTTCCCGAAGTATTCATATTCCGGTAGGTGTTCAATCACCAGAACATATTCTTTTCCTAAAGTCAAGGGTTTTTCCGGTTTCAAAAGGGCCTGGGTAAGATTAAATTGTCCCGTATGCGTTTCAACAACTTCCAGTTTCACCATCTCTTTTCCTGACTTTAAATAAACAGGGAAATCCTTATTCAAACTGTTTATGATGTGTTGACTTTTCGCATAACCTTCCAGCAAAAAAAGGTTGTTTGTACGGATTTCCTTTTGATACGGAAAAATAGACAAGCCTGTTCCCGCACAATCGGCAAAGCTGTTGAATCCGAATAAAACGAAAGTCAGAAGTAAGAGGCAGACAGATTTCATGATCCTTTTTTTCATTGGTACATTTCGGAAGAGAAATGGTTCATCTCCGGAAATTACAGAGACTTCGCCGAAATGAAAATAGCAAATTCTACTACATTGATTATTTTTAAAACATGAAAACGACGATTGTATTTTTGTTTTTCCCCTTGTTTCTGATTGCTCAGTGGGATCAAAATCAAACTCCGACTTACCCTGAGTTGATGGACATTTACAAGAAACTGGACGCCGCACATGCTGAAATTGAATTATTTCAGATGGGAACTTCCGACACGGAATACCCGATTTACCTGGTGGTCATTAACGGTGCACAGGATTCGGTAAAAACCTTTGAGAAAGCGCGGGCAAAAACAACGATTTTGATCAATAATGCCATTCATGCCGGTGAACCGGACGGAGTCAATGCCTGTTTGCTGTGGATTGATGAGTGGATCAAAAAAGGGAAGAAAACGAGCAATCTTCCGGTGATTGCGATTATTCCTGCTTACAATGTCGGAGGAATGCTCAACAGGTCTTCTTCCAGCAGAGCCAACCAGGATGGTCCGGCAGAATATGGTTTCAGGGGAAATGCGCAAAACCTGGATCTGAATCGCGATTTCATCAAAATGGATTCTCCGAATGCGCATACGTTTGCCAAGATTTATCATGCTTTGGATCCGGATGTTTTTGTGGATACACATGTTTCCAATGGCGCAGATTATCAATATACCTTAACCTTGATTCATTCCATGAAAGAGCGGATAGATCCGGAACTCAGTCGTTTGATGGATCAGAAATACATTCCGTACCTGACGGAAACCTTGAAGAAAAAAGGCTGGGATTGGTCACCGTATGTGGAAACAATGGAAGAAACTCCGGAATCCGGTTTGCAGGCGTTTAATGATTTACCCAGATATGCGCAAGGTTATGGAACCTTGTTTCATGCTTTGAGCGTAACGATCGAAACGCACATGTTGAAACCTTTTCCGCAACGCGTTCAGGCAACGAAAGATTATTTGGATTTTTTAATCGGTTGGACTTACGGTGCTTCGCAAGGATTGGAGCACGCACGTTTGAATGCAGTTAGAAGAGATCTCGGGAAAAGCTACTATCCGATCAATTATGAATTGACGGCGAAGAAAGACTCTGTTTTGTTTAAGGGATTTGCGCACGAATACAAAACCAGTTTGGTGAGCGGGGAGAAACGTTTGTTTTATGACCGGACAAAGCCTTTCACGAAATACATTCCGTATTACAGAACTTTTGTGGCGAAAGATTCGGTGCGAATTCCAAGCGGATATTATGTTTCCGCAGAAGCAACAGCCATTATCGAGCGCTTGAAACGAAACGGAGTGGAAATGCAGGAAACAGACAGCCGTATGGAGAAAGAAGTCAATTCTCTCCGGGTTCTCAAATTCGAATCGGGTTCGAGGCCGTATGAAGGACATTACCTGCACAGGGGAGTTGAAATCGTAGAACAAACAGAGAACGTTTCTTTGCCGAAAGGCAGTGTCTGGATTCCGACCAATCAGCCGAAACGAAATTTTATCGTATCGGTGCTAGAACCGGAAAGTGAAGATTCCTATTTTGCATGGAATTTCATGGATAGTTATGTGCAGGAGAAAGAATATTTCTCAGCATACGTTTTTGAAGATGTCGCAGCAAAACTCCTGGAAGAAAACCCGAAGCTGAAAGAACAGTTTTTGGCTAAAAAGAAAGAAGATGCAGAGTTTGCGAAAAATCCACGGGCTCAATTATTCTTTATTTACCAGAACTGTCCGAATTTCGAAAGCAAAACCTTTAACAGGCTACCGGTTTTTAAAGTCTATTAGTCAGGAATTTAGTTAGCATTGCAAGAGAATCGGACAATTGTCCCGTAAATGTCGCAAAAACGTTGTAGTCAGACCTTTTCTTTGGGTTATCTTTACGAACCTATACGAACAAAAATTATGAAAAGACTGATTCTCTCCGCTTTCTTTGGAGTAAGTGCGTTGTTTTCCTTTGCCCAGGATACCACGTGGGTGCAAACTTATACGTTTGATACCATTACAACGAGAAGAGCGAATTTCCAATTTCCGGCAAGTTTAGACAACAAGCGCTTCGAAAAAGTGCTGATGTACTACAAATTGAAATGTTCCCCGTTGACGACCTGGGATCAATACAATTGTGGGGAATGGGATTATTTGACTTATACACGCATTTTCGACCATACAAATGTTTGGGATTCTGTGAAAGTTGAAGGGCCGAAATTCAAAGTAAATACGCAAACTCCGGCTTCTTATGCCTATGCAAACCAGGTTTATTTCGACCAGCAATATCGTTTGGTTTCGAGAAGAACGGCACAAACTCCGAATATGCATGCCGTTTCGGGTTCTGCGGCTTCAACGGTTGATTTTGTCAGAACCGGATCGAACGGAGCGAAAATGCAATGGATTGTTTCAGCGGCAGATCTTGCTGCAAACGGAGTAACTGCCGGAAACATTCAGGCCTTGCAATTGATGTTCTCCCAGGGACTTTCGGAATTGGAAAATGTAACGATCAGAATCAAATCCACTTCCTTGTCTGCTTTGACAACTTGGGAAACTACCGGATTTACTTCTGTTTTCAATGATGATGTAGCGAATAGTGTGAATGGAGCAAATGTGTTTCATTTTTCTGCACCGTTTTCATATAATGGAACGGATAACCTCGTGATTGAAGTGACGTACGAAGATGCGCATTTGGCTTCAACAACCAGTGCACTTTCCATGCAGACTTTGGGAACAAATAAATCCTTGTTTTATGATAATGCAAGTGGTGTTTTCAGAGCAACTGGTTCCAATTTTGCAGATGTTAATTTGAGCAATGTGGATTTGGGAGCGGACGTAACTGTTGCATTCTGGACAAAAGGAAATGGAAATTCAGGAACAAATACCTCTATTTTGGAGGCGTTGGATTCATTGGGAAACAGAGTATTCAACATTCACATGCCATGGTCAGATAATACGATTTATTTCGATGCGGGATCAGGTTCCGGTTACGACCGGATTTCCAAACTCGCAACGGCATCGGATATTGATAATGTTTGGCACCACTGGGCATTCGTAAAGAAAAGCTCTACCGGACAAATGTTTATTTACAGAGATGGTGTTGTGTGGCATTCCGGAACAGGGAAAACCAAACCGGTAGGAAAAATTGCAAAATTCATCCTGGGGGCAAATGCATTTGAAGGAAATTTCTTTAAAGGAGATATTGATGAATTCAGTGTTTGGTCAACGGCGATCAATGCTGCGGACATTACTTCCTGGATGAACAAAAAAATCACCGCAACTCACCCGAATTATGCGGATTTGGAGCTTTATTACGATTTCGACGGTGAAAGAGCGTGTGTTGACCGTTCAACCCATAATCGACTGGCAATGGCTTCAACAGCTGCTTCGGTTGTTTCTTCGAATACAGGTACGCTTGCGGGAACAGTTTCTTCCAACGAAATTCCGGTTTTCTCGCTGGACCAGGGAACGTACAATGCGGCTTCTCAGGATTCTGTGCTGACAGCTTTGTTTCCTGCTGTTTCCGTCAAATTCAACTATGCTGCAAGCGATAATAATTTTGTTGTTGCTTCCAATCAGAAAACATATACGCAGGGAACGATTGATACGCTTTCTTCAACAGGATCAAACCTTGGTTCAGGACCAAGTGCAGTTGACGCAACGGAATTGAACGATACCATTTTCTACTACCAGGAACCGTTCGAATTGGTGAATGATGTGGAAATCGGTCGTTACATTACTCCTTACGGAATCGGATTTGATTTGGGACCACAAGGATTTACCTGGATTTATGATGTAACGGATTACCAGAAATACCTGCACGGAATGGTCGATTTAGCGGCACATAACACGCAGGAATTGATCGATTTGAAGTTTGCGTTTGTGGAAGGAATTCCGGCGCGGGATGTACACAATATTGAACCGATCTGGAAAAACTGGACATCTTACAACTATGCTGAAATGGCGAATGATGTGGTTTTACAGGCAAAACAGGTAATTCTTTCGGATACTTCTCAAAATTTTAAGATCAGAACGCGTCTTACCGGACATGGTCAGGTTGGGGCAGGAGCTTGTTGCGAGTGGCAAGACAAACAGCACAAAATCATTATCGACGGAGTGGAACGTTTCAGCTGGAGTATCTGGAGAGACGATTGTGGAAAGAATCCGAATACAGCCCAGGGAGGAACATGGCCGTATGCACGTGAAGGTTGGTGTCCGGGAGACATGGTACGGGAATTTGATCACGAATTGTCTTCGTTTGTACAGCCGGGAGATACACTTTCTGTAGATTACGATATCAGCGATGTACCGACAAGTGATCCGGATCAGGCGGGCGGAAACTTTATTACGGCGATCGACCTGGTTTCTTATTCAGCGCCGAATTTCCAGCATGATGCGGCTATTTTGGATATTTTGAATCCGAACAGCTACGAGTATTACAAGAAATGGAATCCGACTTGCTCCAATCCGCGTGTGATTTTGCAAAACAACGGAGCTTTGCCTTTGACGGCTTGTAAAATCCGTATTTGGGTGACATACGGAAACTTCGTGGATTATAACTGGACCGGAAATTTAGGATTCCTTCAAAAGGAAATCGTTGAAATTCCAATTGCGGATCAACATTTCTGGTTGGGAGCAAATCCTACCAACGGATTTTATGCACGCGTGATTGAAATCGACGGTTCATCTTCATTGGATGAATATGCAAACAACAACGAATTCAAAACAAAATATACGGCTCCTGAAGTCATCGACGGACCTTTCTATGTCTGGATGGTTACGAACAACAAAGCCAGTGAAAACAAATGGCGATTGGTAGATCAGAACGGAAACACCCTTTTTGAACGCACGTCTCTTGCCAATTCGACAGACTACAAGGATACATTTAACCTGGCTCCGGGTTGTTATTCGTTGATTCTGGAAGACAGCGATAACGACGGTTTGTCTTTCTGGTATTCTGCACAAACAGAAGGCGAGACTTCCGGTGCGTTCCGTGTACGTAAAGTAGGAGCTCAGATGATCGAAGTATTCCCGGGAGATTTCGGATCGTATCACCGTTACAACTTCTCCGTTGGATTTGCTTTGAACCTGGATGAAAAAGTATTGACCAATGAGTTGATGGTTTTCCCGAATCCATCTTCGGACAAGATCCGTGTGGAATTGGTTGGAAATGTAGGATCAAATGCCCAGGCTGAAATTGTCGACATGAACGGGCGAGTAGTTAAACGCCAGAGTGTAAACAACAACAATCAAAGCTACGGTGTCGATTTCCAGGTGAATGATTTGCAAAACGGATACTATTTGGTTCGAATCAGCGGAAGCGAAGGTTCAGAAACGGTTCCGTTTATTAAGCAGTAAAATAGAAGAATTAGAAAAAAGAAAACGCGGTTTGTCATTGGATGAACCGCGTTTTTTTTGAAGTTTTGTAGGAGAAGAGTGGAAGGAAATGGAACCGAGAATAGTGATTGCTCTGATTCTATTTTCCAAATAGGCAAAGACGCCTCTTTTTAGCACTTTTGTTTATTTGGTGTTAGGGGTATTTTCATCACCTCCACCATTCACTAATGTCTCTGTAATCAACGCCGTCTAAATAGTCAAAAATGTACTCTGGCATTTGCTTTTCTAATTCACTATAAAGATTATTGTATAATGGACATTTATACTTATGTAAAGCCTCGAAGATATTTTCTTGATTAGAATTCCAATAGCCTTCTGAGCTGTAATATTTTCTTTGTTTCATGTCATCAAGAATTTTCAGACAATCTGGTCGTTGATACTTTGCAAGAGCCTTGTAGAAATATTTGAAATCATCCATAACGTCCATATTCTCCTTTACTTTTGTTTTATAAAAATCAAATAGAAAGGGTAAAAAAGCAGTGTCAGGGAATAATTCGACCGCTTTAAATATCTCACCACGATAAATATTAAAGTTTTTAAATCCTTTTTTGATTAAGGGGATATCTTCTTGCTTTTTGTACGATGCCAATGCAATATATGCTGACTCACCAAAATTTTGTTCAGCAAGCTTTTTAGTAGTTTGATAATATTTTTCGATTGGTTTAAGATTGTAAAGAATTGAAGCTGTAGAATTGAGATAATTGTGCTTTAAAAATATTAAATCGCGAAGTGAATCACGGTGAATACTATCAAGTCCTCTTATCCCTAAATTAATCATTTGATCCGCTACTGTTGAACTCCAACCGTAGTCATAGTCCCAAACTTCAACTTTTGAAGTATCAGTTAAATGATTAACTATTGTGGCATATAACAGTTTATCTTTTTTTTCTGATAAGACTCTAAAACTATAAATTCTTACCAATTCGTTTGGATAATTTGTCAATAGCCGCAGATCTTCAATCTTTGTACTGTCGCGCAAGTAAAAATATGGGTGTTTTAGATTCTTGTTGTCAGGGTCACCAAATTCAAACGGACCAGTTTGATAACTATCCAACTTAGAAATTTCCTCAACCTTTAATAATAGTCTTTTGTTAAGATGATTGTATGGGTCGTTTTTGCAACTAATAAAAGTTATTAGAATTAAAACGTTGTATATGATTGTCTGTCGTATCATTGTAATTCAATACTACTTAAAAAAAACTGAAGTACAACACCTTTCAAGCAAAAGGGAATCGAACCGCTGTCGTCTCGATACTTTCGCCTGTCAGTTCGAGCGCGGAGTGTATCGAGAACACAGGCGAAATTCCGATAGCTATCGGAACGACGTGACAGCGTCCTGTTGAAAATCGGAATCGATTATCTTTCCAGTTCTAACGTCAGGTCGCTGTATGATTTGTCGACGAGACTTTCCTGGGTCAATCCGAAAAAATTGAAATAGGAATCGCACTGTTCTTTGAGTTCTTCCAACGTAAATGCGTCTTCACTGTCAATTGCTTCAACTTCGATAAATGTTCCCAGGTTTTTAACCTGATCAAAGTGAAACTTCACGTTGTTCAAAAAGTAGATTTTACGTTGTTTGTCGACAATGATTTTTATTCCAAATTGTCGGGTCAAGATGGCTTTCAGAGCGCTGTCAGGAGCGTGTTTATACAAAATGATCTGCGATTCTTTTGAACCGGAAACATTTTCCCTGTCGTAATTGATTAATGAATTTTCAATGTTTCCCTCTCTCAATTTTAATCTGCCGTGCGGAACATTGAAATAGGTGTCGACCTGGTGATCCAAGCCCTGGAACACCGGATTCAGAGCCAATAATTTGGTTTCATAGGAGTCGAATTCTTCCACTTTCGCTTTGAATTCAACATTTTTAATATTCATAGGTTACTGAATGAATTTTTGAATCTCCTCGTAAAGTCTGTGAGTGGGAAGCCCCATTACATTGGTATAAGTCCCGCTCATGTGTTTTACGGCCACATAACCGATCCATTCCTGAACTCCGTAAGATCCGGCTTTGTCGAATGGTTTGTATGTGTTGATGTAGAACGTAATCTCTTCTTCCGTTAATGTTCCGAACTGAACTTCTGTCCGGTCGGAAAATGATAGTGTTTTGGCAGCAGAACCGATAAAAACGCCGGTTATCACGGTATGCGTTTGACCTGAAAGTTTCAGAAGCATGTTTTTCGCGTCTTCAAAATCGACTGGCTTTCCAAGAATTTCCCCGTTTAAGATGACAACCGTATCGGCGCAGATAATGGCTTCGTTTTCCTGTAAATCAGGAAGAAGAGCTTTTGCTTTCAATGCGGCTAAAAATTCGGGAACAGCTTCCGCAGCAAGTGTTTCTGGATAAATTTCTTCCGTGTCTTTGGTTCGGACTTCGAATTCAATGCCGATTCCAGCCAATAATTCTTTCCTTCTAGGCGACTGGGAGCCTAAAATCCATTTGATGCGATTCATAAAAAATACCAGTAAAAAGGCATGGAACAGCCAATAGCCATTAAGATTTTAAGTAAGAGATCTGCCTGTTTCAGGTTCTTATCTGCCTGCATGGTCAGAAGCCCGATAACAAACAAGATTCCAACCGGAATCATGAAAATAGGGGCAAAGGCACGTAAAAAAGCTTCTTTGTAGAGGAAATATCCGTCCACCAAAAAAGGAACAGAGGTTAACAGCAATAAAACCAACAGAACCACAGCAATGACTTTGGTCTTTCGCTTGCCAAGAACGATCGGCAGTGTTTTTGCTCTTAAAACCAGGTCGCCCTGCACATCTTCGATATCTTTGATAATCTCGCGAATCAGGTTCAGGGTTCCGGCATAGAAAGCAAAAACCAGTACTACGAATGTATTGAAATAAGATCCGAAAGCCCAACCGGTATGAAGCGGTGTTTCGACAGTCCAGTTACTTGGAAGGTAAACACCAGGTTTTTGAATAAATTCCAGGAAGTGAATTCCGCAAAGAATCGGAACCAAAGCCGTTAATCCTGCGATCATGAAGTTTCCGATCATAAACCGGCGTTTGAAATACATGGAATAGAACCAAAGTACGTTGATACTCAACAAATGAATGAAAACGTACCAGAATGTTTCATAGCGCCAGCTCAAATAACAGGCAATGGCAAAGGCAACAAAGTTCATCATCCAATGCGAAACAATTGCCCAACGCGGTTTGATGTACTTCCCGATAATGACTTTATTCGGTTTGTTGATCTTATCGGCTTTTACGTCGAAGTAATCGTTTATAATGTTCCCCGCGGCAGCAATCAATACGGTAGAAAAGACCAGCAGGAAGAAATCGAACGGTTCCGAATTTCCCTGGTTGGAGTTCACCTGGATGCGCGGGATGAAATACACACGCATTCCGTACATTGTTAAAGCAATGACGAGTAGATTGATCGGTCGTATGAGTCGTAGGAAATGCATTACTTCACAATCTTGTATTCCGTTCTACGGTTTTCCTGGTGCGCTTTCTCTTTTTCCTTCTCAGTAGGCATTTTTGCAATCACTTCATCCGAATAGATCGGCATGGTTTCTCCGTAACCTTTCGATGACAAACGGGAAGTTTCAATTCCTTGCTGGATCAGGTAATCTTTTACGGATTTAGCACGTGCTTCGGATAATTTCTGGTTTTCAGCATTGTCTCCGCGTGTATCCGTGTGTCCGCCAATCTCAATTTTCAAGGTAGGATTTGCCTTTAAGAAATCACGTAGTTTGTTCAATTCTACATAAGATTCAGGTCGTAAAGTAGCTAATCCCAAATCGAAGAATACGTTTTTCAGAGTAACCGGGTTCACGGTATTCGATACCGAAACCATCGGAACATCCATGTGGAAGGATTCCTGGTTATCTGCCAGCGTCATGTTGAAATTCTGTGAAAAGAAGGTGTAGCCCGGATAACTTACCGACAGCGCATAATCTTCATTCGTAGGAAGGGAAACCGTAAATGCTCCCGTTACCTGATCCGCTTCGGATTTAATGACCTCTTTTCCTGTTTTGATGTTAACCAAGGAGAATTTTCCCGGAATTGGTTTCTTCGTAACGGCATCGAAAACCAAGCCGTCAAAGTAAAGTGTTTTTACCGGTCTGAACTTTTCCGGCATAATGAAATAGTAAAGATCCAATTTCCCGAAACCACCGGCACGATCGGATGCAAAGAATGCGATTTCACCGTCTGCACTTACAAGCAAAGAGTTTTCATCAGCACTTGTATTGATCGGATATCCGAGGTTTTCAGGTTTTCCCCAAACTCCATGTTCGTCCATTCGTGAAACGAAAATATCCAATCCGCCCATTCCCGGATGTCCCTGAGAAGAGAAATAAAGTGTTTTTCCGTCCGGGTGAATCAAAACGGATTCCTCCATGTAAGGAGTATTGATGGTACTTGGTAAACGAACTGGTGTATCCCAGGTTCCGTCTTCTTTTAAAGTTGAGACATAAATATCGGAATCGGGTCTTCCGCCACGAGTCATCACTTTACGCACAAAGTACAAGGTTTTTCCGTCAGCAGATAAAGAGGGTTGTGTTTCCCAGTTACCAGTGTTAATTGCTCCGGGAAGATTAACCGGATCAACCCATTGATTTCCTAAACGTTTGGTGTAAAACAAATCACAGCTTCCTTTTCCTTTCCGGTTGTCACCATAACTTCCGGCTTCATCCGTACAAGCAACAAAAATGAGACTTCTACCGTCCGCTGAGATAGTAGGAGCTCCTTCGTTATTGATGGTGTTGATATTTTTTGGCATCGGAATGGCAGTTTCCCAGGTATTAAAAGTACTTAAATTGGAAACGTAGAAATCTTCCTGTTCTCCATAAACCTGAACGCGTTTATCTTCAATTCGGCGTGTAAACAGTAATGTTTTCCCATCAACGGTAATGGTCGGGAAATATTCGGAATCTTTCGTGTTTACTCCCGGGCCGAGGTTAATCGGTTTAAACTGAGTTGGATTTTTAATCGCCTCAATGGCAAAGTCACAATCGTTGATGATTTGTTTTGCACGAGTCACATTGTCCGGATGTGCGCCTTTTGCCTGGGTAAATGCAGTTAAGTTTTTCTTGGCATTTTCATATTCTCCCACAGTGTATTCCAGGGTTCCGAGATAAAAATAAGTTGCACCACCTGAAGTAGGAGTCGGATTAAGCGCCAGTGCTTTTCTATATTGTTCGATTGCTTTGTATGGCTGATTCAGTAATTCATACATTTCGGCTTCCACCATATGCGCTTCCCAAAAAGTAGGATCCTTCTCCAATGCTTTTTCCAGGAGTGCAATTCCACCGGCATAATTGGGACCGTGTGTTTTCGGATCTACCGATTTACTCGGTTCGTCTCTTCCTTGTTCAAATAAGGCAATTGCTTTTTTGTTTTTTGATGAGTAAGACATTTGTGCCGTAGAGCAGGATGCTGTAGCCAAAATGAATAATGCCAATAAGAGGTTTCTCATTTTTTTATGGAATTTCTAAATATTTATGAGTCTGCAAGGAAATCTTCCATTTCGGGTTATTTTTTACATACTCAATGATGGTTGGCAATAATTGTTCCCTTTTTGACCATTCCGGTTGCAGGTAAAGGACACAATCCGCCGATACTTTTTTAGCATGTTCTTCAGCCCACGCCAAATCCGATTTGTGAAAGATAACAATTTTTAGCTCAGAAGCTTTCTCATAGGCTTCATTTACGGGAGCTTTAAACTTTTTTGGAGAAAAAGTATACCAATCCACAGCTCCTTTCAGTTCACTGGTCCCGGAAGTTTCTATTGCAACATATTTCCCGATGGAATGCAGTGCAGCTACCAAAATACTCAGATCGTACATCGCAGGTTCACCGCCGGTAATCACGACCAGGTCTCCGGGATACTGAGATACAATGTTTTTCAGTTCTTCCACGCTCATTTTCGGGTGAATGTCAGCATCCCAGGATTCCTTGACATCACACCAAACACAGCCCACATCACAACCTCCAAGCCGAATGAAATAAGCGGACGTGCCGGTATATTTTCCTTCACCCTGCAAGGTGTAAAAGTGTTCCATGATGGGATATAAAGCCGAACTGTATTGTGTCATACTTCAAAGGTAAGTACTAATTGCGAATTGCGAATTACAAATTATGAATTACGAATTCCGAATTAAAAAATGAAAGGGAGACGAGAGGCAAGACTTCAGGAGTCAAGACAAAGAGAATGATCCATTTTCAATTTGTCTTGTCTCTCATCTCTGAAAGTCTTGACTCTGATTCAATTCGTTATTCGTAATTAAGATAAAGGTTCCAGGTCGCTGATTTCATGAATATTGAGAATGATCGTCCCGTTTTCATCTGCGCTGAAGTTCTTTTTGAATTTCACGCCACTTGCCCATTGATGTTCCGCATAGGAATGTTTTCGGATGACCGTTTGGGAATAGGTTTCATCAAAGGCTTCAATCACGATCAGCAATTCGGCCAGTTTTTCTTTGATTTGAGATAAGCTCAGATCATACACCGGCGAATCTTCATCGATTACGTGCACCAATGTCCAGGTGAGCGGAAAATAACGTACAAAATCGACTTCCAATGGAATGTTGTAGTATTTCCGGGTGACCATATTGTGGGAATCTTCATTTACAAGGGAAAGCAAAACATGCACTTTGGTGTTTAACAAAACGCTGTTTCGCTGGTTGACGATTTTAAACATCAAAGCCATTTTGTCCTTGTGCGGCGTAATGATCACATTATGTGAGAAAGCAATCTTGGTAGAAGGCCGGGAAAATCTTCCGTAAATCAAACCGGTTGCAATAGCAAAGGCAATCAGCCCGACAAAAGCTTCCATCGCTGCTACAAAAGATGTGAGGTTTCCTCTTGGTGCAATTGCACCGTAGCCAACGGTGGTAAATGTTTGCGCACTGAAATAATAAGCCGCAATGAAGTTGTTTTGATGCGGATTGATTCCGTGCAGGTATTCCGTTCCGATCCAGCAATAAATTCCGGCAAAGAAGAGGTTTGCGACGAGAAAGCTACCAACCAGGAAAACTCCGAACCACCAGGTATTGAGATCGACCAGGTATTTGTAGAAATCCTTGAGCATCCGGATGGCTCCGATCCGTTTGATATTGTAGGATCCGTCTTCGTTCAGAATGCGTTTTACAGACTTTTGATACGTTGTGCCTAATCCGGGATCCTGTGATTCGTATTGTTCCAATTTGCGTTGTTTGTTCATGTCGTTTTGCCTGTCCTGATGATACAGGAAAGGTAATTAATCCGGTGGAATTCCGAATGGAAGATGGAATGAATATTTGTAAATCGTCATTCATTTTCTTTCGTCAAAAAAGAGATCATCTATTGAGAGGGATTTCCCATTAAGCAGCACATCTTACATTATTATTGGTTCTCTTACTTTTTCCATTGATGAAAAAGTAACAAAAAATCTAGGCGCGGTAAACCGATCGACCTGTAAGCAGATTATAACAGAATTTCTCATCAAACTCGTCGTTCCTCCTCAAACAGGATGAGAAATTT
>VFQN01002519.1_pt1 | contig 28017 bp, 41 predicted proteins | sample 3512371 | NCBI WGS metagenome assembly VFQN01 (sample SAMN10412370, study PRJNA504923) | tailings metagenome | isolation source: Replicate 2 from Balatoc abandoned mine | place: Philippines: Itogon, Benguet | collected 2017-08-28
GCTCCACCACCGCCCCCCCCTCACCTTATCCATGATTAACCCACACCCACACCCGCCCAACCCACCCACCCGACAGCACCACGTCCTCCAGCAGCTGCTCCACCACCGCCCCCACCTCACCTTATCCACGGTTAACCCACACCCACACCCGCCCAACCCACACCCCCGCCCAACCCACAACCCACAAACCCAACCCACAACCCACACCCACACCCCCGCCCAACCCACACCCCCGTGCACCCACCCGACAGCACCACGTCCTCCAGCAGCTGCTCCACCACCGCCGCGCCGTCCCCCCGGCCGCCCCCGCCCCGCAGCAGGAAGCGCCGCAGCTGCGGCCGCAGGAAGGTGGCGTCCAGCTGCAGCTGCTGCAGGCCCGCGCGGCCCAGCGTCTGGGGGGCGGAAGGGGGAGGAGGAGAGGAGGTCAAGGGAATGTGTACGGAAGAGCAAGGGGTCATGACAACCTGATTGCTGCAGCAGCTGCCGTAGCCGTCCGCACCCCAGCAGTGTCTTGGGGACAAACTGGAGGCAACGGGATGCCGGAGGGCAGTGGTAGGCAGGTGCAGGGGTTGCAGTGGCCGTAACAAAATCCCATGGCAGGCCACTACACGCAGCTGGGAGTGCTGGGCCAGAGGCGACGAGCGGGAAACAGGAGATGGGTCGAAGTGCCCTGGTTGGTGGTAGGCAGGCCGGTGTGGTATGGAGACTACGCACGTTAGGGCCATGCATGCATAGCAAATCGCCTCAGCTCCTACTCCGAGGGCTTTAATGGCATGCAATGCTACCGGCACTCCTTACGCCTAGGTAAGACGGCACCTATCCCGCGTTCCACTTCCAACCCTGCGGTCATGTTGTGCCCAAGAACTGTCCAGCGCCACTGCTGCATCCCTTCTTACATACCACCCCGCTCACTCCGCACGGCCAAGCTCACCTCCAGGCGTATACTCTCCACCAGACTCTTGAGCGCCACCGCCGCCACCGCCGCCAAGATGGCAGGGCACGACAACGGTACGGAGGAGCTCATGTGCACCTGCGAGCCCAGGGGACCAACGGCATGATACCATACTTATCCAGCGCGCGGGGCTGGACACAATCCACACTGGTTGCCGACGCGCAGACGGGTCATGATAGCAAGAGCGGCTGGGCTGTATGTCCTCCACGGGAGAGCCTCGAGCGCCAATCGGACGCAGGACCCATGCTTCTCCTCCGCCCCACACCCCCACCCACCTTCTCCCTGAACAGCTTGGCCACGTTCCGCTCTACCGCCGCCGAGTCCCCGCCGTCAAAGTTGCTGCTGCTGCCGTACATGCCGCCGCCGCCAGCGCCCGCCCGCCCGCCTTGCTCAGCATCTCCTGCACGTAGTGTCCGACACAGCGCAAAAGTAGCCTCTTGACCACCAGATGCCACGCACGCCATGCTGCACGCCCACGCATGCGCCCTTCCGCCTGTTTCACATACAGTGTGTGCGACACATTGTGCATCGTCGCGTCTCCCTTGCACGTGCACCAGACGCCCTGTTGGCCCTCCCATAGACCCAACCAACCAGCCCTTGCCATTCCCTTGCACCCACCCTTCCTGCCCAGCCCAGCCCCCGACCCGTCGTCCAGCAGCCCCGCCGCCTCCGCCTCAACCTTCCCCAGCCGCTCCAGCAGCAGCGAGCAAACGGGCCGGGGGCCGCGCGGCTCCTTGTGCGTCAGCCAAGACACGGCGGCCGTGGACCTGGGCGGATGGGTAGGTGGAGAAATGAAGGGCACGTACGCTAACAAGACTGGGTGCTGAAAAGGGCAAGGTGGACCACGGTCCTGCACGCCTGCCCGGCCGCCCGACCGCCGTGTCCTCTGCCCCCGCGCTCACCTCCGGACCATAATGCTGAGCTGCCTGCCGTGCTTCTCCACGTAGGACAGCACCATGGCGGAGGAGGCCGCGTTCAGCCGCCGGGCAACCTGAGGGCCGTGCCAAGGAACGAGGGGGCGCCGTAGCTGGGTACAGCACAAACGAGAAAGCTCCAGCACCATGACCGCCAGAGATTATTTCATGCCGATACGCGCAACCAGTCAAGATGGTCTAGGCTGTCTCATGCCACCTCACAACGGAACACCGCGCCCACCGCCCCCTCAGGTTGCCCACCTCTCCCGGCACAAAGGACGGCGGCAGCAGGTCTCCGCCCCCCCCGGGGCCTCCCGGCCCGCCCGCCTGGCCCCCGCTGGCGAAGGAGGCTGCCACCGTCTCCATGACCCACGGGACCATGACGCTCTCCAGGAACTTGCACAGCTTGGCCAGCAGCAGCACCAGGCCTTGGGGACAGGGTGTGAGGGAGGGAGGGTAACCGCAGAGCGGCAAAGTAACTGAACCGGAAACGGTCAGCCGGGAGGCAGGGAGGTCGGCGCGGTTGGCATGCCAGGGTTACACGGTCCAACAGCTGCCAGCAGCATGCAACCCCTACATCCAGGTGTGCCGCAGCGTGGGGCTGGATGGAAGATGGAGGTAACGGAAAACGCGTGCAGTGCTTGGTGTGGAAGACGGGCAGGTGCTTGTGCACGGTCTGCTGGCCAAGAAGCGGAAGATGAAGGCCCACATCTACTGCCTGGCAGCACAGGCTGATTCCGTCCAAGGACACCTTTACGAGTCTCAAAGCTACAACACCGCCACTCCTGCCGGCCTTGAAGAGACAACGCACCGCCGTGACTTGCAGAGGTGGATCATCTCTTCAAGGACGGCAAAAGTGGCGATGTTGTAGCTTTGAGACACGTAAAGTTGGCCTTGGACAGAATCAAGCTGTGCTGCCAGGCAATAGATGTAGGCCTCCAGCTCCCGTTTCTTGGCCAGCAGGCACCCTTCCCCGCGAAATCGCCTACCGGTTCAAGCGCACGGGGTCCTGTGCTCATGGCTTAAAAAGCTCCCGCTGCCCTATGCCCCGTACACACCCTCCAAACTCGCTCCTGGCCTCCGTAGACCCCCCTTAGCTCAACGCACCCCAATCTAGATTCGCCCTTAGCCCCAACACCGCGCCTGAACAGCTGCCCCAGTTGTACCGTTACGTGAGCCCCATGGCCCCTCGCCGTTGCCCCATGCCCACCACGCCTTCCTGGCCCCCACCTGGCTTGACCAGCTCCTGCTGCGCCGCCGCCGCGCCCGCCACCGGCGGCCCCATGAGGTCCGGCCCCGGCCCGCCCGACAGCGGCCCGCCAGCTGAGCCGCCGGGCTTTAGTGCCGTACGCATGAGGTCGCCGCCGTCGTACCTGGGTGTTAGGTGCCCCATGGCAAAGGATAGTTCATAATAATTGTAAGGGGCATGCGCCGAGCCCCAGTGCCATGACACCACACCTGGTCCTCCGAGCCAATTGCCGCTCTGACAGCGTGCCAATCTCAAACTCGCTGACACCTGCTTCTGAATCCCATGCCCAACCCGTTCTATTGATGACCCCCACACCACCCACGCGGCTTTTCCGCCCCCTGTCCCACGCCCCCTTCCCACCTAAACTACCGTACGCCCGCCATCACCACCCATGTACCATGTCGGCCTTTCCCCCGACCCCTCCTCCGACCCATCCCCCGACCCCTCCCCGTAACGCCTTCAATTGTCCGTGTGTCTCCTGCCGCAAGACCCATTCCCCCTCCCCACCCCACACCCCTGCCCTCACCTCATTCCCGCCAGCTCCAGCGCCGCCGCCAGCAGCCCCACGAAGAACTGCTGCAGCCCCGCCTGCACCTGGTCCACCCAGCGGTCGCGCCACGCGGACAGCAGACCGCGACTGCCGCCGCCCGCAGCCTCGTAGCCGCGCAGCCCCTGCCAGGGCACGACACACAACACCATCACCACCGCCACCACTGTAGTCAGGCCTAGCGTGCCACAGCCAGCGAGGCACATAAGTGCTGAGACATGCACGTTGCCAGGGGCCATGCGCCCATGCCCGACTGCCGCCCTGCACTGTGCCTACCCACAGCAACGGCGGGCTTTGGGACTGCGCGGTAACCACCATCCCCTTGCGCACGTCCTGCTTATGCTCGACTTGGAACCCAACGCAGGGGCAAAGGCACTCCCAGTCCTGCTGTGTTCGCAGCGCACCCACCACACACCGCCCTACTTGACTGCGTTGGTTCGCCTCAACTTCTCCCCCCACCTGCAGCAGCGCCGCCAGCCCCCGCATCAGCAGCTCCGACATGTAGGCGTTGCCCTGGCGCAGCAGCGACCCCGCGCCGCCGCCGCCGTCAGGCCCGCCCGCGCCGCCGCCTCCGCCGGCCGCGCCGCCCTCCCCCGCCTCCGCCGCCAGCCCCGTGCGCACCGCCACCGCGGCGTCGATGACGCGTTGCTTGAGGGCGGCGAAGGACAGCGTCACATGCTGCTGCACGGCGGCCTGTCAAGGGTAAGGTGAGGAGGGACGTTATCAATAACGCAATACAGTTACCGGTAAGTGACACGGCGCTTCACAACCAAGAATCCCCATTCCCCGAACTCGCCTACCACGCCACCGCCATCACCTTCCATGCACGCACCCACCTGCACCACCTCCATGGCCCGCTCCTTGAGCTGCAGCTCCGGCAGGTGCGCCGCCAGCAGCCCCACGTCCGTGGACATGGTGGACAGAGCCTGCGGGACCATAGGCAAGAAGCAACTTGCTGATAGATCGTAGGACGGAGCCATGCGGGAGGGCGCTCAGCGGGCGTAGGTTGGAGTCACTGACAGCGGGCAAAGGGTGGCATTGCTTGTGTCAGGGAGCCCTGGATACAGGGGCAGGGCAGGGTGTCTGGCCCTCCGTGCGCAGGTGATTGGGGACGGAACGGAGGTGATGTGAAAGCCCGTGGTACACACCTGTGCAATGGGCTCCGCCCCCCAGTCCGCGCCCAGCTGCGTGATGGCAGGCGAGTTAAGCGACAGGTCGGACGGGTCGGCACGTGCCTCGCGCAGCAGCGAGCCGCGTAGCACACCCGCCTTGGCGGCGTCGCTCACAACGCGCCTGGCCGGGGGCGGGGGGTAGGGGAGGGAGGAGGGCAAGGGCGGGGGTGGGGGTGGGCAAGGGTAACGGTAACGGTGGGTGCCGCAGTCCTGCAGGTGGATGGCAATCGCCTTTGCGGCCTCGCTCACAACGCATTTCGCGCGCCAGGCACAAGACAGGCTAACGAGATCTGGCACTCCGTGAGGGTGAAGACGGTTGTTCCCCAGGTGTGGCGAGTACTGGAGTGAAAAACCACCTCTCTCACAGGCGGAGCAAGGTGAGTCGTTCCCTCAGCGGGGCATGCCCCTGAGCGGGGCATTCACAGCCGCGGCCGTACGCCCCTGCCCCAACCCCACCTGACAATGTTGAAGTACTCTACGAACAGGTCCCTGCTCAGCGCCACCAGCGGCTTGCGCTTGGCGGCCGCCGCCTCGGGGCTGTCCTCGGAGCCCTCGGGCAGGAAGAAGCGGAGCACGTTCACCACAGTCTCCTGCGGGCGAGAAGGTGGGGCGGAAAAGAGGGGTTCGGCGGGTGGCGATGCAAAGGCCGGGGTCGCCGCGAGTGGTAGGGTCCGTACGTATTGTATTGTATAAGATTGGCGCGTAGTATGCCAGGCATGGCAAAACTGCCGGCGTAAAGGGTGCCGAGGCTGAGAGTTGCACGCACGTGCCGGAAGCTGCCTCGCAACGCAATACCGCACGCCTGGCCCAGAAGGCAACCGGAATGCCACCGCTGACGCGCCTCCAGGATGCACCGCTTCTCCAACACACCCCACCACGTCCCCCTCCTGCTCCCCTACCTGCACCCCGTTGATGAATTTCTCGTCCAGGGCCCGCATGAAGGCGCGCAGGGAGGGAGGGGTGCTGCCCACCCAGCCCCAAGACTCCAGGGAGGTAACCTGCGGGGGGCAACCCGGGCAAGGGCCAACAGCTGCTAGTCACACACCCACCGGTACATACCCCAACAAACGGCAACAGGAAATGCAGCATGGCATAAAAAAGCAAGCTCCCATGCAAAGCCATGTGCGAGCTTGCACCAGGTGCTCCTCGGCTGGCGCCACCAGCCCTGCTGCTGTCCCTGTCATCATCCGGGCTCATTCCAGTCCAGCTCGTTTCTCACAAAACCCTAGGCCCGGCGGCAACGCCCCCAACGCACACTGCCGCGCCAGCTCCCCCACCTGTGCCTTGGTGGGCTGCGGGATGTGCGGCGGCTGCGGCGCCGGCTGGCCCTGCCCCTGCGGCGGGTGGTGCGCCGCCGCCGCCGCTGCCGCCGCCGCCATGCCGTCCGCCACCAGGGTGGCCTCCGCCAGCACCCGCTTGATGCGCGCAACGCGCCCAGACAGGTACTTGTCCTGTTCGTTGCACCCATCCGAGGGAGAGGTCGGAGTGTTGTGTAGGACAAGAGCTCATAGGTCGCCCGGTCTTTCTGCTCATGCTGTTGTAAGTAATGCAGCCAAAGCTTGTTATTCTAGCTCATCCCGATGCCCTATACGACCTGTCTCCGACTCAACGTGTCGCCCCAGCCCACCTGCGGCGGGTCCTCTGGCTCCCGTACGACAAAACTTGACTATCCCACCTGTCCAGGTGACTGAGCCGCCCCCATCCCAACGAGTCCTCGAGTTTCGCTGCCCTCCCCACCCCACCCCACCCCACCTGCAGCGTGTCGTCCGGCTCACCCAGCTTCCTCAGCAGCAGCACGCACTGCTCCGCGTCGTCCTTGCGCTCCGTCAGCCGCTTCTTGAGCAGCTGCGCACAGGAGGAAGGTACCAGTCAGAGGGGCAACCAAGGGACGCCAAGCTGCAGCGCGTTTGCCAAACATATGTTTCCCTGTCCTGCTGGGCCAACCCACCCATGCCCATGCCCTTGAATTTTCTCGTCACCGCTCCTCTCTTCACCAATCACTATTCATCCCCCATCGTTAGAGCATCCGCCGCCGACCCTAGACAAGGTGGCCCAGCCTCCGGCCCCCAATGGACCTCGCCCCCACCTGCGATATCTCCTGCGCCACAAAGTCGCTCTCCAGCGCAATGACCTTGAAGCTGCCCCTGCCGCCGTACTTGTGCAGCAGCGGCTGCGCCTCCGCGTACAGCCCCACGGCGGCGTCCAGCGCGTCGTCCTCCAGAGCCGCACGCATCTTCTTGGGCAGCTCGAACACAGTCTGGGGGTTTGAGGGTCGAAAAAGGATGGGGAGGGGCAGGATTTATGTGCAGGATGAAGGGTCAGGGCCAGTGTGAGTGCAGGGCCTGCGCTGTAGTGGAGGGACTGCTTCCTGAGCAGCTTGAATGCCGTTTCTGGAGGACAGGAAGCCCATCGTGAAGTCAGGGATGGGGTGTGGCTTCGAGGGACAGACAAATAATCAAGTGGGGGACACCGTCTTGGCTCTAAGCCGTGTGGGCTGCGGCCGTGGCAACGCAACACTAGTGCTATACAACTACTCCTCTGTGCCTGTGCACGCTTCTCCATCGTGCAAGAGGGTGGCGGGAGTTGTGGGGCCAGGTGCCATGGTGTTCAGTGGGTGTCGGATCGTGCTCGTTAATGCCCAAAGCCAACAGCCAGGACCAGGCGCGTCGTTAAGACCCGGCTCCGCAGCACATGGCAGTGCGTAGTTTACCCCTGTCCCTGCCGCTTTGCCACCTGCCTGCAGCTTCCGCAGCAGCTGCTGCACCTTGTACAGCTGCTCCATGTTCTCCCGCCGCTGCTGCAGCTTGTTGCTCACGGAGAGAGACTTCTCCGCAACCACACCTGTCGCAGGACCCACCACATGTAGTGCTGTTCAGCTCTCTGCTTTGCGTGGTGTAAGAGTGAACGTGGCCGAACAGCAGCCCTGGCTGCTTGCAGGTCAACACGTAGCTGCAACACCCTGCCTGCACCCAACCCTAGCTCTGGCAGGCGTAAGCAGCACCCGACCATGCTCCAAGCTCCCCCATCATCCCCCTCCTAGCAATGAGTCCCTGAACGCACCTGCAGTCTGCTGCAGGCGCTGCATTTCGGTCTCCATGGCGTCCAAGCTGTGCTTCATCGTGCGGATGGTGTCAGTGGCTGTAATGAACTTGTTGTAGTTCTCGTACACTAGCTGTTGCATATCAGAGTCCAGGTTCTTTATCTCGCGGGCCATGTTGCGGTGCTCCACCATCAACTTCTCCAGAGGGAAAATGCGGAGGATGTCCGAGGTATGCTGGTCCGCATTGAACGTAGGCGTATCTATAGCTGCTATCCCTCCGACCATCGACGGCCCTGACCTAAAGGAAGGCTGCGAAGCAGCTGGTGCTGACACAGAGGGCCCCGATCCTTGCGGACCTGTGCCAGGCCCCGCTGGGTCCCCAGCAGCTCCATAGTAGCTAGAAAGCAGCGCTTTAATGCGCTCTGAACGCTTCGCGTAGTCCTCCGTGCCTTCTGCCATCTTGTAACTTGGGTCGTCGAAATTGGCCGTGGTCAAGTCATTTATGTAGAGCTACAAGACGCAGGTGCCATAAGAACATGCCGCTCAGGGGCTGCTCTACATATCGAACCAGCATGCTGGGCTATTGTCCTCCCAATTAAGCATTAGGCTGTCCAATCCTCCCCTGCTCACGCGTGCAGCCCAGGGGAGCTCCCCTGGTGCAGCCCATACTCCAACCCACAACGCGTGAAGGCCTGCCGCACCCGTCTGCTTCGTCGCAACACGTGAGGCTCTCGCCATTCATCCCGTGTGTAGCAAGCTAGGTTGATTTGGCTTGCGGTCCAGCGTGGTAGCACCCAGGAGCACATCCCCCTGCCTCCCCTGCGGCTGCCGGTTGCGGTCTCTGTAAACCCTTCCCCTTCTGATGCTTGTCTCATCCCCATGTCCTCGCCTGATCTGGGGCAGCATCGGACAAGCATTTGCGTCACCATCCACCGGCATCGTGCACCACGTGACACATGTGTGCCCATATGTGCCCATCCCCTGTTGCCCATGGTGCGCCATGTTGCACGTCCTTTTTGGTCCTTTCCACTCCAGGGTAGGCCTGTACTGCATCCTGTTGATGGCTGAGGCAAGGTTGCGGGAAACACTAACATAGGGCCGTCCACTCGAATGTCCAGTGGCCCAGTCACCGCCCATCCCCACAAGCATGGGGTCCAGCCAGCACACAGTAGCACTTTTACTTCCCTAAATGCCTGCTGAATGCTGGATGACCCTGCACACATACATAAACCATTGATGCTGCTGCTGCTAGCCGGTACCTTCAATTTCTTTGACAAGTGCCGGTAAGTCAAAGGGCACCAAGGCGCTGGGGGCAACTGAACGTGCAGGGGAGTCCTCGCTCGCCACTTCACGCGTTGTTCCAGCCCACGGCGGAACCCCTAAGCATTAGACGAGCTGCCCAGTGTGCCCTTCTGCTTCCAGCACGAGCTTTTCCTGGTACATGCTCTCACCAGGCTCTCACGGTGCTGGGGGCAGGGTGCGTGCCGTACGCAGCAGTTGACTGCGCCACCATCTGGACAACCTGAGTCAAGACCGCAGCCACGGCGGGGCGACAGTCGTTGTGCATATGCCAGCTGCAGAAATAAAGTAGCTATCGCTGGCCGGTTGCGCAAGCCTTGGCGCTTGGGGGAGTGCGCTTGGTCCCGCGACTGGAAGCAGCGCAGCTAATAGATTAAGTCCCGAGCAATACCAACTGTTGTTGCAAAATAAGAAGACGATGTTAACGTTCATATCAGGCGCCGGAGCACTCTATGCGTTCTAAATGGCCAAAGCTGCGAGCGTCCTGGACAACTTTGACGCGCTGCGATGAGCTTTGGTGGAGCTTGGCAAAATGCTGCAGCCCACAGGGGGGCGCAGGGCGAAGCAAGGTGTGCCGTGGCTGACCACGGAGCCTGGGTACCACTGGGGACCACTGCTGAGCCTTGGGTGCCACCGGAGCCGGCAGCGTGGCAGGTCGCGCACCTCTATACCGTTGCGTGCTGCTTAAGCGCAACCCAACATATCCGAGGGCCCCCTTGTGCTTGGAGTTGCATGCCTAGAGCTGTTGCGCCAACCGTGCCGTGCTGTACCTGTGCACTGCAGGTCCCAAATGGAGGCCGCCAGCACGGCGCCCCTGTTCCGTTGGCGCCGCACCAGAGCTGCCGGCAGCAGAGGGGCCTTCGTAGCCACCCTCGCATCCCGCAACAGCAGCAGCACCAGCTTCTTAGCCTGCCACGGACTGGTTCGCACAGCTCTCCCTGCTTCAAGCGTCGGGATTCGCCAGGGCCGTCAGTCGGTGGTCAGTCCCCTGCAGGCTTCGGCCTCGGAGGAGCCCGGCACCCCGGCACCAAAACGACGCGGCAGGCGGAAAGCCACCACTGAATCTCAGCTGCCGCCGGAAGCGGAGGCTGGTACGACACCCACGCAGCCGGCTGACTCTGGTGGGGTTGCAGGCGAGCCTGCTGGCAGCACCAAGCGGCGGCGCACCCGCACCGCCACCACCACCAAGAGCGCCGGCACGGGTGCAACACACGCTGCAGTTGCTGATGCAAGTGATGGCAGGGCACAGCAGGCGCAAGGGGGGCCGGGGCAGGGGCTGACGGGCGATGTGGGTCAGGCTGTTGCTCGAGCTGGAGCTGAGGCTGGCGGCGGCAGCGGCAACGGCGATAGGGATGTAGCGGCGCCATCGGCGGCGGCGGCGGCCATCGAGCCACCTCCGGCAAGGCGTCGAGGGAGACCTCCTGGACGGCGGAAAAGCACTGAGAGTGCGCCAGCAGGGGAGGGCGCGGAGGTGCAGGGAGGCACAGAGGCGCAGGAACCAGGGGCGGGCGAGCAGTCTGGGGCGGCGGCGGGCTTGCCAGAGGAGGGTGCTGGGGATGCCGGGGAGGGCCCGTCAAAGGCTGCTCCCAGGCGCGGCAGGCGGAAAGCAGCTGCTGCTACTGCGGAGGCAGTATTGGGTAATAGCGCTGAGGATGGGGGCAGTGGGGCAGCAGCCTCGTCGAGTGTGGATGTACAGGGAGGCGCAGGAATGCAGGCACCAGGGATGGGCGAGCGGTCTGGAGTGGCGGCGGCGCCACCAGAGGACGGTGCTGGGGGTGTGGGAGAGGCCCCGCCAAAGGCTGCTCCCAGGCGGGGCAGGCGGAAAGCAGCTGCTGCTACTGCGGAGGCAGTGCTGGGGGAAAGCGCGGGGGATGAGGGCAGTGGGGCAGCAGCTTCGTCGGGTGCGGAGGTGCAAGGGGGGGCAAGCTCGGCAGGGCACGGGACGGCAGGGGAAGCCCAAACTGGCGATGCGGCTGACCGGTTAGGACGGCTGCAGCAGTTGCCACCCGAAGCACCACCGCTGCCACAGATGCCTGTGCGGCAGCAGACAGAGGAGCAGCAGCAAGCAGAGCAGCAGCAGCGGCAGCAGCAGCAGCAGGTGGCGGGCAGCGACGAGCCTCCACGCAAGGCGGCGGGGCGGGGCGGTGTGCTGGCCAGGCTGGTGCGTGGGCGGGTGAAGCGGGAGGGCGGGCGTACGGGACTGGCCGGCAGGTCGGCGGCCTCGGGGAGCGACGGCAGCGGCAGCGAAGGAGACGATAGTGGCGTGGGTAATGAATTGCCGGGCGCCGTGCCGCCGCCGCCGCCGGGCCGCCTGAGGGCTGTGGGGGAGCAGGCCGCGGCTGTGCCTGCCGGCGTGCTTAGTGCTCCTGGCCAGCAGGGGCAGCCGCCACCCCAGCAGCTAGGAGCAGTTACCTCGCCGGAGCCACAGCCATCGCCACCGCGATCTGTAGCGGCAGTGCAGCAGGGAGACCACCCGCTGGCTGGGTCAGGGGACGGTGCTCAGGGCAGCAGCCCTGGAGGCGGCATAGCGGCACTGGGGGGCACCGAGGGCGATGAGGTGCTGCCCGGCGCTGCACCCCTGCCGTACAATCCGTACGACCTCGTACAGGACTTGGAGTTCGGGCCCGGCTTTGAGGATGACCTGGACGATGCCGAGTACGACAAGCTGTTTGGTGACATCCTGGGTACGGCGAGGCCGGATGCAGGGGGCCGGACGCCGGGCCCTGCTGGTAAACCACCAGCTGGGGCCGCGGGCGGGACAGCGGGCAGCACCAGCGGCTCCGCTGTGGGCCTGGCGGCTGCCGGCACCGCTCCTGCCGCTGCAGCTCCTCGTCAAGCCGCAAGCACGGCTGACATGCCGAAGGGCACTGCGGCGCCGCCGCCAGCTAAACCCCGAGCGGATGGGCGTGTCGCGTCGGCCCGGGACGAGAGCAGCGGTCCCCCTGTGAGCGGCGGGGCAGGACCCAGCCCTGGTAAGGGCCAGGCCGCCGGTGGGTTGAAGGAGCGGCCAGGGGAGCCTGCGGCTGGGGCGGTCCAGCAAGAGCGTTTGGAGGAGCAGGTGGAGGGGCTGGGGCTGAGGCAGCGGGATGAGCAGGATGAGCAGGAGACTGGCGCTAGGAGTGATGTTGTTGGGCCCCAGCGTGCGCACGAGGATGCGGAGGAGGAGGACGACGAGCCCCCGCCTGGGCCGCGGTGGACGAGGAGAGGTGCGGAGCCCGCGGTGGACCGCCTGGCCCGGCTGGTGGGTGTGCGGGTGGGCTGGGGCGTTGCGCACCCCCAGCGGCAGACGTATTCTCACGATGGCCCGGCTGGTGGGGATGCGGAGGGGCTGGCGGGGGAAAGTGCATGACAGGGGGGCAGTTCATTAGTGAGGGAGGAGTTAGCGGGTGGTCCCGGACAAGCCATTGCATGATGCGCGTGTTGGAGTTGGAGAGTTACGCACGACAACGCTGTAGCCTGCAGCGCAGCTTCGCCCATCGGCACTCTGCGGTCATCTCCCCGCGTACCTACCCAATATATTTGGCCCCCTGCAGCTGTCCTACGTGGAGACCCAACTCCTCGGCGGGGACCCGGTGGCCGCCGCCGCCGAGGCCGCCGTCGCTGCCGTACAGCCCGGCGCGCCGCTGCCGCCGCCGCCGCTGCCGGACCCCGCCGCCGCCGCCCGCCTGCAACCGTTGGAGCTCTTCGCCGAGCCGCCCGCCACCGCTCGCATCCTCGCAAGAGCCATAGCTGAGGGAGCCCCCCGCGGGGTGGTGGGCGAGCTGGGTGGGCCCGCCGCGCCAGGGGAGGACGAGTGGGCGTTACACTCCCCACCGGCGGCGGTGGCGGCGGGTGGTACGGCAGGGGGTGCGGCGGGGTCCCTTGGAGAGGAGGACGCACGTGCTGCGGACGGGCTCTTCCGCCGCCGCCAGGAGGAGCTTCTGCCGTACGAGACGTACCTCAAGCGTGTCGTACTTTCAGGATCCCAGGGTGCGAGTACGGTCGGGAACTCGAGCGATCGGGATGGCGGGCGCGGCAAGGGGCGTGGCAAGGGGCGCGGGGGCAGGGGCGCGGCAAGGGGTAGGGCTGAGGCGGAGGCGGAGGCAGCGGCGCTGGCGGAGACCCTCATGCGAGAGGTGCGTGGGCTGGAGGTCACAACAGCGCAATGTCGTTCACCTGAGGGCGCAGGGAAACACCCCACAGAGGCTCTTGCATGCATTGCCTTATATACATGGATAACATCGTTGATATACTGCTTACATGACTGTGGCACGGTACGGCCTGCAGGTGGAGGCGGCAACCGACTGGCTGCAGCTTTCGCTGCTGCTGCGGCTCGCCGGGGCACGGCGGCTGAAGCCGGGCGGCGTGGCGGCGATGTTCCAACAGGCGGCAGGTGCGCGCCATCAGCCAACGTGACCAATAAACGTTTCGCATATAAGCTTGTTGCGCTGACTCGTCCAGGGCAGGCCCATGGCGCCCCGCCAATGCTCTGTCGCCGTGCACCCCCGACGCCCCTACACCCACGTAATGGCAAGCACGGTGCGTCATGGACCCAGACATTTAACCAGCTACATCCTGGCTTTGGCTACTGCGCCAGCATATCACGACCCAGGCTTTAGGTCTTCAGTCTTCTTTACCATATGTCCTAACATAGCCACACGCTCCGTTGCGCTGTCACCCAACACTTGGACGACCCACGATGTGGTTTCTTAACTGCTTCCACTTATTGTCGTACATGCTTCCTGACCACCCCTCAGGGCTCCTTCTCCAAGTCCCTAGGCCCAAACCGTCCATACCCCAGCTTCCTGCACCTCCCCTGCATCTCACATCGCAGCCTGCAGCGAACATCCCGTCAGCTTCCGGCGCGCGGTCAGGGCCAGGGGACGTCTTTGCCTCCACCTCAACCGCCGCCGCAGCAGCAGCTCCAGCCAGCAGAGTGGCCCCACGTGGACCCATGGGTCCTGCCGAGTGTACGGCACTGCAGGAGTTTCATAGGCAGCTGGCGGCGGCGGGGCTGGAGGTGCTGGGGAGGTGCAACGGGCGGGAGGTGGCGCAGGTGGGCGGGCTTTGGCGCTTTGGTGGGCAGCGGTGTGGGTCGAGCCAGCAAAGTGCTGCTGCACTGCTTGCGACAATAGCACATCGCCATGCCAGGTGTACCGCGTAGCCCGGCATGCACGTCAGCCCTCCCCGTGCTGTTTACTTCCGACCTGACCCAACCTGTCACACTCTGTGGTTCTTATGTTTTCTTGCCGTATAGGTTGCGTACGGCATGGGCGTCCTGCAGCTGCCGTCGCGGCAGCTGTACGACGCCGTCCTCCAGCGCTCGGAAGAGCACCTGGCGGCGCTGGCGGGCGTGGGACGCGGCGCCGCCGCTGCCGCCACGCGCGCCGCTGCGGCTGCGCTGCTGTGGGGCCCTGGGGTAGCAGTCACGGCCGCAGGGCCGGGCTCCACCGCTGCAGGACAGAAAGGCAAGGGAGGCGCGAAAGGGGCAGCGCCTGGTGGAGGGGGTTTAGGGGCGTCCCGCTCACCGTCGGCGCTGCAGCAGATCTCCAGGGCTGCGGCTGCAGCTGCGGCCGGAGACCATTCCGTGTCCTGGGAGCTGACGCCAGAGGTGCAGCAGCTGCTGCGGGGCCAAGACCGGCAGCAGGGGCACAAGGCGGGTGGGCGAGGCTCCCGGGGAGATGCCGATGCCGCGGCCATGTCCCCTGCGGACTTCGCAAGCCTGGCGTGGGGTGTGGCGTGCAGCGGCAGCACCCAGCCGTGGGCATACGCACAGCAGCAGCAACAGCAGCGAACTGGTTCTCAGCCGGGGCACTCAGCAGCTGCTGCTGCTGCCAGCTCGGGGACCAGCTCAGGGATGCCGCCCAGCGGTCCAGGCGAGGCGTGGCTTGAGGCGCTGGCGGACGCGAGCTACCCGCTGCTGCCCGCCTGCTCCCCCGGGCAGCTGTGGGGCCTGGCGTGGGCGTTTGCGCGGCTGGGACACGTGCCTTCGGAGGTAGGCCATGGACGGCTGTGTTGCAGTTTGCACCGGCTTTATTTTGGGCACCTGACTATTTTGGGCACCTGACTAACTGAACCGACGGCATAACCGGTCCTGTCGCATGAGGGTTGGCGTAGCTTGTGAGGAGGTGCTGAACGTCTTTTACCTTCTAACGCCGTTCCAGCTTTTCGTTGGGCACCTGGGGCCAGAAACGGAGTCATAGACCCTCTCCTCCCCTCACGCTCTGTGTGCCCACTCCCCTCCCTGTTCGGTGCACCACGCAGCTGTGGATGCAGTCCCTGTTGGAGGTGGCGCACGCACGCCTGGCTGCCTTCGACCTGGAGGTGGGGGCGGGGCCGGAGGCGGGGGCCGGGGGAACGCTGTCGGGCAGCGCCGGCTTTGCAGGCAGTGATGTGGCGGCACGTCGCACGGCGCTCCGTCCGGGACGTTGCCCACACGTCGGGATGCCTTCTGCATTCGCTGCACAGCATACGGGTCATGTAGACCACAACGGACGGTATGTAGCTCCACATACGGATTGTGCCCGGACACCGAGCACGCACGCGTGCCGCTTGTCACGTGCCGCGACCAGGAGCTGCACCAATTGCGCACCTTTTTTCCCGCCTGTCTGCTCCCGATTCGTGCCTGGAAACCGAGGCGCACGAGAGGCAGGTCCTCTTCACAGCTCACACCCTGGCCTGACACCCCCCTTTCTCTTCGTTGTGCTTGTAGGGCCTGGTGCGGCTGCTGTGGTCGCTGGCCGCGATTGACTACGTGCCTGAGCGCCTGTGGCTTAGGGCGCTGGTGGGCCAGGTGGGTGGTACGACGGAACCCTGGATGCAAGAACGTTGCCCCTCAGGCACAGGCCTGCTGCAAGTACATGTACCTGCACCAGCCCCCAGCATGCAGCATACCATTGCCTGCGGTCAACTGAAACATCCGGCGTGGCAGGCCCACAGCCGGCGCCATTCCGATACCACTCTCGCTGAGCCCCGCCGGTATGTACTCACGGATCATTCCCCATCAACTAGCTCTTGACACCCCCCCCCCCTCCTTGCCTCCATTCACCGCCGCAGGCCCACAACCGGCTCCGTGACGCCTCCCCCGACCAGCTGCTGACGCTGTACTGCGCGCTGGCCCGCCTGGGCTACGCGCCGCGGCCCGAGGTGGCGGCGGGGCTGGCTGCGGCGGCGGCGCGGCTGGCGGCGCTCATGAGCCCGGAGCAGCTGGGCGCGCTGGCGCTAGCAGCGGCCTCCTTTGACAGGTGCGTTGCTCACAACCAGAGCACGCTGCTTGTCAAATGGTGCCAAGGCAGTGCTCGTGGCCTAGGTTGCGGGGCAGGTGATTGTCGCATGAGGGCACGGTCTACCAGTAAAGCTGTGAACACTGTGTGAAGTTTGGGGCAGTCGAAGCGCACGCCAGCGGGGCAGGCGCATGCAACCGCCACTCGGCTTGGCGTCTGCCTGGGCTAACAATGCGTTGCCCATGCTCCCTGCTGTCCCCTGCCCCTCTCCCACAGCTGGCGCCCCAGCCCGCTCCTCCTCCGCGCCCTGGCCGCCGCCGCGCAGCCCCTGGCCCTGGCCCGCCGCCTGTCGCCGCGCGATGCCAGCCGCCTGCTGTGGTGCTGGGCCCGCGCCACGCCGCCGCCCGAACACCTGCCGCTGCCGCCGGCGCCGGGGCAGGCGCAGCAGCAGCAGCAGCAGCACCGGCCGCAGCAGCAGCGCGGCAAAGCGGGCCACAAGGGAGCGAAGGGGCGGCAGCAGGAGCAGGAGCAGCAGGGAGGCGTGGTGGTGATGCCAGGAGAGCTCTTTGAGGCGCTGTGCCAGAGGGTGGGTGTCTACACCAGCGTGCAGTACACGGCTACGGAACTATTCCTGTGTGCCTGCGCCGGTGCGTTGAAGTCACTATATGACTGCGTGCCGTATGCAAGCGTAGTCTGCTCCTGTCTGGCTGCCGTGCGCAATCGTAGCACCTCACGCACGTGCCAATACTTGAGGTGTGCCCAGTGCGAGGAGCATCCTCAATTGTCAGTGCCCGTGTTGTCCACGCAACCTCTCCTAGCTAGCAGGGAAACCACACGTGTCAGGAGAAGACAGCTGAGCACCCTGACACCGGTGCCAGCTCCGGCCCCCTGCAGGTACTCGACGGCCTGGGCCCTGGCGAGCCGGGCGGCCCCTCCCTGGACGGTACCTCCCTCTCCATGACGCTGTGGGCGCGTGCCGTACTGCGCCGCCCGCCGTCCGCAGCCTGGTACGACGCCTGGTGGCGGGCGGCGGCCGACCCGCGGGTCGTTGACACGTGGGACGCGACCAGCATCGCCAAGGCCATGTGGGCTGCGGCGGAGCTGCACACACGCCACCCCACAACCACCACTACCACCACAACAGGCGCCGACGTCGTCAGCAGCAGCAGCAGCGCAAGTAGTGTCAGCAGCGGTGGTGGCGGCGAGGGGCAGTTGGTGCCCCCTGCCGAGGGGATAGCGGCGCTGCTGCGGCGGTGCAGTCTCGTGCTTGGCGGCGCCTCCATGACCGACCTGGCAACGCTGGTGGGCGCCCTGGCGGAGCTGCAGTACAGGTGGGCGCTGCCGTACAATGGGAGGCCTGCTGTGCCGTACCTGGGTCCTTATGGCAGCACAGCATGGAGGGAGGCGCGGTGTCACAATGTTTTCCACAAGTACCTTCCTATGGCACCGCGCCTCGCACCGCGCCTCCCTCCAAACGTGCCACGATGTTTTCCACAAGTACCTGCCTATGACGGGTGTGGCAGAATGCGGTGAAGAGGAGGACATCGCGAGTATCAGAGCACATCTAAGGAAATTAGGCCTCTCCATGAAAGGTGCACCGTTCCGGCCCTGCACACACGGATGACCCGCCCAACCGCTCGCACGCCTACTGTACTTTCATGAAGCTACCCTTTACTGCTGCCCTGCCCGCCCAGGCCCTCGGACGCGTGGTTGGCGGGCCTGGCGGCCGCCGCCCGGCAGCGCCTTGGCGCCGCCTCCACCAATGGTGACGACCTGGCGCTGCTGGGGTACGGGCTGGCGGTAATGGGCTGGCAGCTGCAGGAGCGGGCGATCAAGGTGAGGGGCGGCGAGCGGGGGGCGGGGTGTGGGCGAGGTGTGCATGGATCCGGCAGGCGACCTAGGGTGTAGCGCGCAAGGTGCGGCGCAGAGGACAGTCGGGCCACGGGCTGGCAGCTGCAGGAGCGGGCGATCAAGGTGAGGGGCGGCGAGCGGGGGGCGGGGTGTGGGCGAGGTGTGCATGGATCCGGCAGGCGACCTAGGGTGTAGCGCGCAAGGTGCGGCGCAGAGGACAGTCGGGCCACGGCGGGATGCAGTAACTACCGTACCGTGTCTGTGTGTGGGCCGTGGGTGGTTGTGCTCAGGTCTCGCACGGGATGGGGTGGTGCGGTTGTGATTGCCGCTAGGTGCTGAGTCCTCAGCACCTAGCGGCAGGAACGGCTGGAACGCAGCGTCTGGCCAAGCCAGGCTACAGTTGGTACAAGGTGTGAGGTTTTTCGAATGGCGCTAATGGTTACGACACAATATCGCCCGCGTAATCTTGAAGCGATCGGTGTGTTAGGCTCTTCGCTTGTGTGTGTCTTGCTGCAGGAGCTGGCGGCCGAGGGCTACCGCCGCATGTCGTCCACCAGCGGCGAGGGGCTGGGGCTGCTGCTGTGGGCGCTGTCGCAGTACGGCTGGACGTCGGACAGCAAGCGCTTCTGGAACACCGTGTTCAGGTGCGTGCGGTTAGCACACCAGCAGCAGCTTGTGCGGATTGCGCACTTGGAAGGGCCGTGTTTCGGGGTGACCAGTGCTCTAAGAGACTCAAATCCCGGTGCACGGCAGTGCCAGTCTTGAGCATAGCGCTGGGGAAACCACAGCAACTCAGTGAGACGCTGCTTCCGTTGTGGTTACCCTTCGTGGTTTACGTCTGTGCACGTTCTCTTGGTGTCTTGGAAGCACTGGCCCTGCCTGGGCGTCACCTTACATGACCCCACACGTTGCACACCAGCAGCAATTCTCTTGATACACGTTGTCATCCCTGCACAACATCCTACTACACCAGCAACATTATTCACGCGTTCTAACCACAGTGCTGCACCACCTACTGCCCAATCTCTTTCGCCTCTTCATTCTCCTTACCCTACCTGCATCCCCGAACCATGCTAACCTCCCTCCTGGCCCCATCCCCATGTCCACCTTACTACACAGTGAGACGGGCGCCAAGTGGGACACGTGCAGCGCCCGGAGCGCCGTACTGCTGTACGTGGCGGTGGCGGACATGGCGCCGCCGGACGTGGTAGGTGTTTTCTCAATTATGTTTTACAATGGCGGCAACACGCTTGGCACCATGCATCACGCCATGCGCATCACTGCAACTAGTAGACGTCGTCCAGTGTCGTCCAGTGCTTTCGTATGGCGCCGCCCAACGTGATAAGGACTGAAGCAATGAACTGCATGTGCTGTCGTGTTTGCATTGTAAACCATATGCCCAGTTAGCAAAATACACCGTAGTTGCAGTCAGTGCTCATGGCCAACATGGCTGCCCATTCCATGGCATCTATTACCCCACTCCTACAAGCAAGCAGCACCGCCTTGTCTTTGCTTGGCATACTGGTAACGCAGTGTCCTTTTTTGCACGCCACACACGCCGCCGACTGCCCATGGCCCGCCCTCCCAGGACCCCCCGCTCAAGTGGCAGCGACAGCTGGCCAAGGCGCTCAAGATGCGCGTGCCCCGACCGCCGGCCCCGCACCTCATACCCGCAGCGCTGCGGGCCGCTGCGGGCGGCGTGCTGGGCCCCTCCCCGCTGCAGCTGCGGCACCCCCTAGGGCCCATGGCGGGGGCAGGGGCAGGGGCAGCAGCAGCCGGTGTGGAAGCTGCTCCAGGTGGTGAAGCCGTACGTGGGGGTCAGTTGTACGTGTCGTACGGTGACGGTGAGGATGACGGGGAGGAGGGGATGGGCGGTGTGGGTGATGGGTTCGGCGGGTTGAGGGTTGGTAGGGGCAGCGCGCTGGATGCGTCGCTGGGGTTGGAGGACGGGAGCTATCGGGAGAGGGAGTGGTGGAGGCGGGAGCGGGCGGAGGGCGGCGGTACGGCAGGGCAGGACGAGAGTACGGCAGAGGAGGACGCGGAGGAGTACGACAATGACGACGGGGAGCTGGACAACGAGGTGGCGCCGGAGGAGGCGGAGGCGACGGCGGCCGCGTTCTACACATGGCATGGTCAACCTGACAACGGTAGCGGCAGCAGCAACAACGGTGAAGCCGGGGGGTTGCAGCAGAAAGAGGAGCCGGTCCTGACGGTGCCGCTGCCGTCGGAGCTGACCGACCCACGGAACCATCCCGGGCTGGCGGCGGCGGCGGCGGCGGGGCGCGTGTGGTGGGCGCACGACCTGGTGGACGAGCTGCGCTGGCTGTGGGGCTTCCCGGGGGTCATGCGCCGCCTCCCGCCGTGGGTGCGGCGGCCGCTAGGGGGCCTGCGGCGCATGCTGCGGGGGTAGGGGTGGCGGTTGTGGTGGTTTGGGGCTGGCATGAGTGCGTGAGGCAGTGTACTGTGTGGCCATGGGGGCTGTGTGGCCATGGGGGCGGGGGGGGGGTGGCTCCGTGGGAATGCTATTCAGGCGCTAGGTGTTCGGTGGCTGTTTAGCGCTTATGAGCAGGCCGACGCTTGTCAGGTTCTGGACTGACGGATGGGTTGCATTTAGCCGTGTCTGGCAATAACTGTTCGCTGGTGTGAGGCCCCCTTCGGCATAGCGTTTGCCATGACAGAGCATCCAGCAGGTTGCAGGGCTTCGAGAGCGCTGAACCTGGGCACTGTATGCGTGTTGGATGGAACTCTAAACGAGGACGGTACGGCTTGCAGCGGAAGACTTTGCATGTATCCTGAGGACTGAACCTCTCGACTTTGCCAGCATATGTCAGCATGGCATGCCTGCATGCGCACTGCGATACCAGCAGTACCGCTTGCCGCCCGCACCGCAGCGCGGGTGCAGCGGTCACCGCAAGCAGTCAGGACGATCGGAGGAGGTGCTAAAGCGTTTACACAGGTGCATAAAGCGACCGGTACCCGCCATGACTCACCAACCCAGAACACCAGGAGGTTGTACCTTGGCCAAAACGTACCGTACGGCATTTGACCAGCAGCAGTGCCACGTGCGACAGCTCGCTATCAAGGTGCTCACATGGCTTCCGCCAATGGCGGGAAGTGTCTGATATCCGATGTCACCATGGAGCATCAGGCGGCCAAGGAAAACAGCAGCTAGCACACTGCAAGTGCGCCTGCTGCACTTCTTCAAGTAGAACACACCACCAGGCCGCGACACCACAACCTAAGGCTCACCCCACCCGCCTCACAGCGCCTCCCCCTCCCCCGCCGCGCCCCCCACCCGCCGCACAATCCCATCCGGCCCAATCTCCGCCTCCACCGCCTCCACCACATCCCCCGGCCCCAGCCCCATCGCCCGCTTCGCCTGCGCGATCGCCGCCTCCTCCGCTCTCGCCTTCTCCGACCTCCCCGCCGCCGACGACACCACCGTCACCCACTCCTCCTCCTGCTCCTCCTGCCCCTCCCCGGCCTGCTCCCCAGCCCCCGCCGCCTGCACAGCCTCCACCGCCTCCTGCTGCAGGTCCTCTGGCCTCGCAGTGCCCCCGTGCATCCTGTCCAGGACCACCATGGCCTCGCTGCGGATCTGCTCCAGCCGTGCGATGACGGGCGCGCTGGCGGCTGCGTCAGGCTCGGCCAGGTGTACGACGGTGGACTGCAGGGTTGCCATGAAGCGGCCGGGGCGCACCCAATCGGGCTGGGAGGCGTGGAAGGCGGTCTGCGGCTTCTGCCGCGGCGCGGCGCCGTCCCAGTCCTGCTCGAAGGCCTGGGGAGGGGGTGGAACGATGAGGGTCAGAGGAATGGGTGTGGGGTTGCGGTGGGTGTGCAGGTGTGGATTGTGCTAGGGCCCCGGCCGTAATGGACGGGGTCATATGGGGCGAGTGTTGCTTGACAGGCATTCAAACGCTGCGATTGCAAACTGATAAAGGCAGCCCCAGGCGCCAGTATGGGTCGCAAGCTGTGCCCCTCGTGCGAACACACCCACCCCCGACTGCATCGCTTCCAACCCCCCCACCCTCCCACCACGACGGCCCATAGCGGCCCCACCTTGCTCAGCAGCCCCACTTTGCCCACCACACGGCCCCACCTTGCTCAGCAGCCCCACCTTGCCCACCACACGGCCCCACCTTGCTCAGCAGCCCCACCTTGCCCACCACACGGCCCCACCTTGCTCAGCAGCCCCACCTTGCCCACCACACGGCCCCACCTTGCTCAGCAGCCCCACCTTGCCCACCACACGGCCCCACCTTGCTCAGCAGCCCCACCTTGCCCACCACACGGCCCCACCTTGCTCAGCAGCCCCACCTTGCCCACCACACGGCCCCACCTTGCTCAGCAGCCCCACCTTGCCCACCACACGCCCCCACCATACCGGCCCCACCACACCGGCCCCACCACAACGGCCCCACCTTGCTCAGCAGCCCCAGGCGCTTCAGGGGGTCCGTGACCGCCACCAGCTCCCGCAGGAACGCGGCGCAGCGCTGGGGCACGTTGGCGCGGACGGGCTCCGGGGCCTGCGTGGGGCGTGCACGGGTGCACGGGCATGGCCAAGTGAAGTCGTGTGGGTGCCAGCCGGGTCGGCACGCGCAAGTGCAAGGGAGGAGGGACACGCCCCCACTGAAAGTTGCACGGTGTTCATGACAGATGTGCTGCAATGTACGTCCCAGCAAGGGACATGGGGTTGCCGGACTGTCCTTGTTGCAGCTTCGTTGCCGCCAGGCACCACAGGGACCCATGGGTCAGAGCACCGACGCAACGAGTGCATCTGCCGTCTGCCCACGCCCCGGAACCTCAAACCGAAGCAATTAAACGGTACTGCAGGGCTGCGCGGTGTACATGCTGCAATTTGTGCGGCTTCACCTGGTCCGCGTCGTTGAAGCGCCGCTCCTCCCGCAGGTTACGCAGCTCCTCCCGCAGCAGCACCAGCCGGGCCAGCAGCTTCCGGTCCACAACCTCCGGCTGCTCCTCCATCTCGTCAATGAACTTGCTAGCTGTTGCAGACAGCGTGTCGATATCCGCAGAGGGAATGTCGCCCGCGCCCCCGCCCAACGCTGTCCGCACGACGCCGACGCGGGCATCCTTGTCGGCATGCCGTAACGCTAGGTCCAGCACCTGCGCCGCGCCCGGCATGCGGCTCGAGACCTGGCGGAGCACCTCCTCGCGGACATTCGTCAGCATGGAAGCGAGCTGCTCGTCGCCGCGAGAGGCACAGGCCCTGATGAACCCGCCAAGTGCTGTGAGGAAGTTGGCGTCGAGGAACTCGAGGCGACGCATGACAGCCATCTTAATGGCTTGTAACTCCGTCTGCTCCGCGTCCTTGTCTTCTTGCAGGTACGCGACCGCCTCCGTAATAAACATTTCGCGAGACACCTCGTCGACAATCTCCCCGACCATCTGCGCTGCGCGGTCCACGTTTGCGGTGATCTCCGCGCGTTTCTGCGCTGCATCTGGGAACACATCGCTGCCGCCGGCAGAGGACTCCGCCGCGGAGACGCGCGGGACCGGGCGAGCAGGAGCGTCCCGGCATCGGCGGCGGGCCGGCGGAAACACCGGCAAAGCAGATGGGGTTGGCGGAGGTGGTCTAAGGAGACGATGGGTGCATGACGGAAGCAGTATACCAAGGTGCATCGTCGTCTGTTGGTCGTTACTGAAAGCAAAGGAAGTCCCGGTGTCCTCTACTCTTTTGCAGGTGGACTCAATTTAGAACTCATGAAGTTAATTTAGCAATTTGTATTTACAGAGTGTATTTGTAACTGTGCTGGCTCCGGAAGGAATGGGGAAATGAGCAGTCGGTCGCGACAGCCATCGGCCGCAAAACCCGACCGCCTTGCGGAGCACAAAGCAGCTTGCTCAGAAGCAATAATAAGCTGCATAAACACTGCGCTGCGCGTCCAGGAGCTCGCAACCCGAGGACAAGGAGAGCAGGTGCTGTGACCCTCGTCTCGTGCGTTGACCCTCGCCTGTTCCCTTAACTCACGCTCCTGTGCGCTTCAACATGACACAGTAGCTGCCGCCAGTGCTCTGACACATGAAACAGACGGATACCTGCCAGACTTGCCCACGCCCCTCGCCTCTTGCCGGTGCCGTGCAACCCCTGCGTGTGCCCACATGCCCGAAACGACAGGTTCTCGAGCAGGCCAACAAGCTCATATCCCTGGAGCCCACCTTTGTCAGCACGACCAATACTGCCCAGCAGCGTCTGACACGCGCCGCCGGCGCCTACGCGTCCTCCCAGGAGGCGTTGGGCCGTCCCGTGGGTCGGCTGTTGGCCGCGTCGGGCCGCCTGGAGGCGCTGTTGGCAGTCGAGGAGTCAGCCCGGAACCAGGAGAAGCTGCAGCAGCAGCAACAGCAGCAGCATTAGCAGCAGCAACAACAACAAAAGTCAGAGCGATGACATGGCATACCTGCGCAGACCTATGCCACCACCAACTTAGCCGTCGGCGTGTGGCCAGCGTCGGGACTCGCTGCTGAAGCAGTTCATTCCAGTTTCTGGTTGATAGCTGCTCCGATGGACGCGCCAGCAGCAGCTGCGGGCGTCGGGATGGCGGCGGGGACTGAGGATCCGGCAAAGCACCCAGGAGCAGCGGAATCGGCGCCTCCGGCAGCAGCGGCTCTGAGCGGCGCGCCTGTTGACCAAGGCCCTGGCTCAGTCACCAGCTTGGGCGCAGGTGCAGGTGTGGGTGCAGGTGCAGGTGCGGAAGGCAGCGAGCCAGCTGGTGGCGGTGGCGGCAGGGCGGTGCTGCTGCAGCAGGCGCGGGAGCTGGCAGCACAAGGGCAGTGGGGTGTGTGCACAGCGCTTTTGGAGCGGGAGCTGCTGGGCAGTGGGGAGGAGGGCACGCGGGAGCACACCGCCAGCAAGGTGGGTTGCGTCCCGTGTGTGTAGGACACGGACTATGATGGTACTCAGCATCAGGGTTTAACCGGGACCTGGGCAAACGTACGCGTTGCTGTTGTGCGTCCGGGCAGCATGCATGACACCACCCCTACACTGCCCTGGTGCCAACCCCAGGAGCCGGAGCTGCTGCGCCTGCTGGTGGTGGCTAAGACACACACCCTAGCCGCCCGCCACCCCGCCGGCACTGCTGCCGGCGTCTCAGCGCTGCTGCACTGGGCAGCCGACCGCCTGGGCACTCGCTGGGTGCGGCCAGCTGCACGCCGCACACCACATGTGCGGGCCGTTGACATGGCAGGACCGCATGCGGACCTCGTACCCTCAGCCCAACACACGCTGGGACACCAGTCTGAAAAGTCTACCTGCATACAGGGTCGAAACGAGGACTTCAGGTGCTTGGATGGTGCCCTTGGGCGCCCCGGCCCCTCCCTGCCAGCCCCCGAAGTCCGCACGTGGTACCGCCGACTGGCGGCGCTCGTACACCCCGACAAGTGCCGTACCGTCGTACCCGAGGCGGCGGCGGCGGGAGCCTTCCAGCTCCTGCAGCGCGGCTGTGAGGCCCTGCTGCATGAGGTGCAGCATCGGGGAGGTCCAGGACAGGGTACAGACCTTGGTGGACAGAGTGGTCTAGGCGGCAGCGGCGTGGGGCGCAAGCGGGGCAGGGGCAGGGACGGAGACGGGGACGGGGAGGAGGGCTGGGACGGGGATGGGGTCGAGGCGGAGGGCGACGGCGAGGCCTGGTGGGAGGCGTGGTGGGACGGGGGGGCAGCTGCAGGAAGGCCGACCACGTGCCCCACGGAGTCCGACCAGGAGGCGGAGCTGTGGGGCCTCAGCCTGCAGGTGGGGCTCACTGCAGAGCGGCCATGTGACCATGATGTAGTCTTGATCGAAACAGTGGCGCTTGCGGAGAGTGCGATGCCTATGGCAGCCAAGCAAGCAAAGCGGATAAACGTGTACGTACTGTGGGGCCAGCGGGCCGGCGTGGGGCAACGCAACGTGAGGGTTGGTGAACGTCCACGGGGGCTGACGACGTGTTGTACTGTGGCTGCAGAGAGCTTCGGGAGGGACCTTGTTCACGACCTGGCTGCTGGGGTAGGCCCACGCGGACTGCCCTTGTCCCTTGCCTCTGATCCTGCCTACCGGTAGGCGGTGGCGGCGGAACGCTAGGCCCAGGCTGCAACAATCCTTGTCCTCAACCTCCGAAGCCAAAAACCTAAAACGTATAACCTAAATGTCACAGTGTTTGCGTTTGGTTTCCCGCAGGAGCTTGACGCGGAGGTGGCGGCACGGCAGGCGCAGGTGCTGCGCCCACCGCCCGGCAGTGCCGCTGCTTCCCTAACTCTCCACGCGCGACAGAAGCGGCTGCGGGTGGCGCGCAGCGTGCTGTCGGAACGCAAGGCAGCGGTGGCGGCCAAGGCGGAGGCGGCGGGGCCAGCGGGATGGAGCGGAGGGAGGGAGGGTGGTGGAGGGCTGTGGGAGGATGGGCTTGCGTTTGGTGCGGGCAGCAGGGGTGCTGGCGGCGGCAGCAATGGTGGTGCCGGTGGCTGGATGGCGTGAGCTTGTCGGAAGGGATTAGCGTTACCGTTGACTTAACCGGTGACGGGAGGGCAGCCGTGCATTGTTGGCACATAGCGGTGAGTGGTACCACGTGCTTGTGGGTCGAGGCGGTGCATGGCTTTGAGGCTGATGTAGGGGGGGGGGTGTACCAGCGTCTGGTGGCCAGGGGCCCCTGCTGGTGGCGCGAGTATGGGTAGGAGAAGGCAGCGGCAATTCGAAGGGATAAGGCACGTGCGCCCAGGGGTGTGTCCACGCAATGAGACCCTCTGCTGCTGCAGTCTCAAGCTGATTAAGGGTTGCAGGGGGCATGACTAAATCCGAAAGGCGCTTGTTGGGGCGCATCGGGTGCTGTGACCGGCGCTCAAACCCCGTGTGTGCCGTCGCGCGTGACGTGCCAAGGGCATGAGCCCCGAACCTCGTGCTGTCTGCATGGTTGTGTCAGAAGTGTGGCTGTACTGCCGGAAGCTGGACCTGAGACTGCCGGCGCGCCATGCCGGTGCCGTACGAAGCACTGATGTACATACCTTGTCAAGCAGCAGGTTGCCGTCAAAGTACACGCTTCACCCCACCCCCACGCTTCTATCCCATAGTCTTGTGTGTTGTGTCAATAGGACTATGGGTACACGCCGGAGATACGTATCGCGCCTGACAACATCTGCCATGTCCGGTTAAGACGCCGGGAGTCTTCCTAAAGTAGCAAGTACTCCTTGAAACTTTGAGGGCTTACCTGCAGCCTGTGCCCGCATTCGTGGGCCCTACGCCATTCGCCCTACCTATTTTCTGGCAAGCTGCTGGCTCTGCCCAGCTGCTATTCGGTGAGCTACTACATTGCAAGGTGATATCAGGATTTGGTCATTCGTGAACGGTAGACGGCTGCCTTCCTGGTGCTCGCGTTGCGTATAATTGGCCGGCAGATACATGCTTTCACTGAAACAGCCATCCCCTACATGCTAACCATGTAGACGAAATACTCCATCAACAGTCATGGGCAAGACGTCAGCGGGCATGGCGGGCACCAGGCAGCTACCTACAGAGCTGCTGCTCCTCGTCCTGGAGCGGCTCCCGCCCGGGGAGCTCGCCCTTTCCGGCCGCCTGGTGTGCAAGGACGCCGCCAAACACTTCAGCAAGCCTGAGCACAAGACAGCTCCCGGCACTGCGCTGGACATGCGGCTGCTCACCTTCGACGACAAGCTGCGCCTGTTGTCCAGCGTTGCTGCCAGCGGCAGGCAAAGCAACGTGCAAGCCGCTTGGAGACTGCTCCGTCACAGCTTCCTTGGGGAGCTCCAGTCCGGCCGCAGCTTTTCTTGCAACACGTACAGCAGCCGCAGGT
>VFQN01002520.1_pt1 | contig 28013 bp, 32 predicted proteins | sample 3512371 | NCBI WGS metagenome assembly VFQN01 (sample SAMN10412370, study PRJNA504923) | tailings metagenome | isolation source: Replicate 2 from Balatoc abandoned mine | place: Philippines: Itogon, Benguet | collected 2017-08-28
CAGAACAAACTATCTTTGAACTCTTAGTCGTCGATTAAATCTCGATTTAGTGTTAAAGAACAGTCCTATCCGAATTATTTTCATAAAAGATGTCAATCTTACAAAACTTTGAAGAGTATCAGAAGGCAAGAGTAAAGTTTGCTCAATCAGTTGCTGAGGCTGCTACTCGTCCTCAAAATATTGAAGTAATGAATAATGCTGGTGTTATGCAACTGTTGCGTCCTTTACTTCTTGATAATGTAAGTTCATTTTTCCTCATATTTGAATCTTGTCATCCATCATTCCTCGCACCATTTATAGGTTCCTAGCATTCAACAAACTGCTGCATTAGCACTTGGTCGTTTAGCAAATTATTCAGAGGATTTAGCAGAGGCTGTTGTGGGTAATGAGATCTTACCACAGCTTGTTTATTCGCTGTCAGATCAGAATGTAAGTGACGTCAACAGCCCTTATCTCCTATCAACCCTCATTATCCTTATTCTTTAATCACAGAGATTCTATAAGAAAGCTGCAGCATTTGTCTTACGAGCTGTGGCCAAGCATTCTCCTGACCTTGCTCAAGCTGTCGTGGACTCTAATGCCCTAGAAACACTGGTCCCCTGTCTTGAAGAATTCGATCCTTCTGTCAAAGAAGCCGCTGCATGGGCAATCGGATATATTGCACAACATACCGGCACACTCGCACAACATGTTGTCGATGCTGGTGCAGTGCCTTTACTCGTATTATGTCTACAAGAACCAGAAATCACCTTAAAACGAATCTCTGCCTCATCTATGGGTGATATCTGTAAACATTCCCCCGAATTAGCACAATCCGTGGTTGATGCAGGTGCTGTCGCCTATCTAGCACCATTAATCTTACATCCGGATGCTAAATTAAAACGACAAGTATGTGGTGCATTAGCTCATATCTCAAAACATTCCGTTGATTTAGCGGAAGTAGTTGTTGAAGCAGAAATTTTCCCAAATATATTAAATTGTTTAAAAGATAATGATATTATGGTACGTAAGAATGCTGCCATGTGTATACGTGAGATAGCAAAACATACACCAGAATTAGCGAAATTAATTGTGAACTCTGGTGGTGCAGCAGCATTAGTAGATTATGTGACAGAGGCACAAGGGAATAATAAACTACCAGGCATTATGGCGATTGGTTATATTGCTGCATTCTCTGAGACTTTAGCATTAGCAACGATCGTATCGAAGGCAATACCACCATTAAAAGAAGCATTAATATCAGAACCAGAAGATCATATTAAAGCAGCCTGTGTATGGACGATTGGACAGATTGGACGTCATACACCTGATCATGCACGTGCTATTGCTGAAGGTGATGTATTACGTCATCTATTAGCATGTATGGTTCACGAAGATTCATCAGAAGATTTAAAAACCAAATCAAAACGTGCATTAAAAGGAATATTAGCAAAATGCACTCATTTACAAGCATTACAACCATTATTACGCGATTCTCCTGTCAAAGTACAGAAGTATGTATTACGTCAATTTGCACAATTATTACCACATGATGTTGCTGCACGACGTGCATTTGTCCAAAGTGGTGGCTTACAGTTCTTACAAGAGTTAAATGAAACAGTTGGTGGTAAATTAAGTGAATTTATTACACAGATTAATAATTGTTATCCACCAGAAGTGGTTGAGTTTTATAGTCCAAATTACTCGAAGACATTATTACAGAAAGTTGATGAATATCAACCAGGTAAATAATACGACAACCCTTTCTTCCTTTCATTAGTTAATGAATGCTTCTCTATAGAGGTGCACTAATCGTTGTTGCTGGAGTATGAATGACAATAATAATGATAATAATGATCATAATGAAGGTAGTGGTAGTTATTGGATTCGTGTTTTTCTTTCTTTCTCTTCTTCTATTATCTTCAACTACATACTACCTCCTTAGTTTTGTTTCTATTTAAAATTAAATCGTATCAAATAATTCCATTTTATTCGTTGTTTTCGATCGATAGCGAAGGAAAAGAAAGGGAAATAAATAGTCTTTAAGAATAATACTTCAATGAATAAACTTTATTATAAACTCAGACAAAGAGAAAGCAAAGCAAAGAAACATATTTAAAGACTCGTGCAGTAGAGGAGATTCTTAGCGATATTTATTACTAGTACCTCCTCCTCCACCACCACCACCGGTATTATTACCACTATTGCGATCATTGTTATTACGAATATTCCTATAACTCTTCAACTCCTTGATCAGATCAACATTCCTCTTCTCTAAGATCTCTCTCCTTTCCTTCTCTGACAAATAGCGCTTGAAGATCTCATGATTCATAAACATCATCTGCGTCACACCTGCTCCACTACTACTCCCACTAACAGCATTATTCACCTCATTCTGTTGCTCTGACGACATATTTAACTCTAATAAAAACTCTTCGAACTGTTTTCTTTCGCCTTCACTGAACCTATTTAAGATGAAAGGACTTGAATTCGGTAAAGGACTCGCTGATGCAGAAGAATTCACTGCTGAAGGATGAATCATCGTTCCACCAGCTGCTGTACCAGGACGCGACGAAGAAGCAGAAGAATGTTGATGATTATAATGATGGAAATGTTTCGTCTCTAATAATTTCATTTGTTGTAAAAGGAAAACAATCTTTTCTTCATGTTCTTTCTTCATTTGTTGTTTTTGTTCTTGGAAATCATTCTTTAACTTTGAAATCATTAAAATTAATTCATCGTATTCATTGGTCTTTTGTTCAAATAATTCCTTTGTTTGATGAACTTGTTGATCAATTGATTTATTAGAGATTCTTAGTTGTAAAATGTATTGTAGAGTGACTTTAAGAAGATAATGTTGTAAGGAATGTGCTAGAGAAGGGTCGAGCGTCTTCTGAGGCGATGAAGACTGTGCGGTAGAGGCTAATAGTTGTGAGGAACAATAATCCTGGAATTTTAATAAAAGCACTTCTAAAGTCTTTTCAAAGGTTGTTGCAGTGTTCATTGAATCATTCGAGTCTTTCTTATCTTTCTTATTGGAACTTGATTGGTTATTCTGTTGTTTCTTTTGAAAAGATTCAAAGGTTTTCATTAATTCTTGCTTCTCATTGATTAATCGTTGCTGTATGCTACTCTTCTCCGTTTCAAAAGTCTCTAAATCTTCTTGTAGCTCTAATACTCGATTATTCAATTCATCGGGATCTAGTGTAATGTGACTAGCATTGTCTTCCACTTCTTCGTTATTGCTCGAGGAAGTTGTTTGTAATATCTCTTTCATGCGATCTTTCATCTCCTGTTGATATGATTGATAAGAAGTTAAATTAAAATCAATCTCTTGTAGTTCTTTCTTATATCCTTGTAGTGCATTCTCATCATTATTTCCTCCTTTAGACGAAGAAGATGATGATTGTGTAATTTTATTACGTATATTCATTTTCTTTAATTTTAATGATTTAATTTTTTCTTCCATATTTAAATAATTTTTCCATAAATTTGAATAATTTAATTGTTTCTTTTCAATATAATGAATTTCTTTGAATAAACTTTCTTTTTCTTCTTCAATTAATTGTAATTGTTTTGTTAATTTTGTAATTTCTAATTGTTTATTACCAATTTCAATTAATTCATTCATTTCTTTCTCTAAGAAAGATATCATTTCATCTTGCTTTGAGAATAATTGTAAATTTACTTGACTTTGCATCGAATAATCGGATAAAGTAAAATCTTCCTCGAAAGAATGATTGTTTCTCGATGATTGTTGAGTCTTTGTTGACTTTTCTTGTTGCTGGTCTTGTAGTTCTTGGAATCGTTTATGAAGTTGTTGAAATTCTTGTTCAAGACTTTCTTTCTCTTCCAATAATGTTTGATTCTCTTTTTCAATATTGTCTTTTAAATGAGTAATTTGATCATATTTCTTCTTTAAACTTGCTTTTTCCTTCTCACTTTGTTGTAATGAAGTCTCTTTTTGTTCTAACAATGAATTAAGAAGCTGAAACTTTGGTAAGAACTCATTATGAATACTCTTCCTGATTTCTTCTTCGTTTCTTAACGGGTTACTCGTACTTGGAGTTGGAGGAGGTGGGAGACGATCAGCTGTTGACTCGGTGGTAGAAGTGCCTTTCTTTAACTGCGCTTGCAAAGATTGAATTAAATCTTCTTTCTCGATCACTTGTTGTTGAATTTGATCAAGTTGCCTTTGTTGTGATTGTAATTTCTTTAATAAATTTTGATTTTCTGATTCAAACTTTGTGACTGAATTTAACTTTTCCTTCATGGTAAAAATTTCTTCTTCTTGTTGCAAATTTTGATCATATAACTCATCTTTCTCTTTCATCAATGATTCAATATCTTCAATCAACTGAGAGATATCAGGCTCTGTCATCGCAACAGCAATACTAATGTCTAAATCATCTTCTTGCTCATTAGAAACACCTTCTTTCGAAGAGAATCCTTCTTTCCCTGCTCCGGTAGTACTCACGGCTCCACCTGTCCTTCGCGCAGTCGACAAAGAATCACCTCGACTATTTAATGCAGACTTTGATTGGCGGAAATCTTGAGATTTTGATAAAAGAGATAATTTATGAAAGTGTTTATTCATATCTTTAATCTTCTTTTGTAATGATTGATGATTCATCTCCAAGTCTTTGTGTTGTTTTCTTAATTTCTTTAACTCTTTAATCTTTTCCGAGAAAATTTCCTCGTCTCGCTTTAAATCCTCTTGACAATCATTTAACTCCTTCTGTAATTGTTCAATAACCTCCTTTTGATGATTAATGATATCATAAGGATTTTCTTCATCTTCTCCATCAACCATTGCTCTGCCTTTCCTCCCATCAGCTGATCGTTCATCATGCTCTTGAATAAATTGTAATTTCTGGAAAGATTCTTTGTTAAGAGAAGCTCTCATTAACATATTCTGGTCTGATGCAGAGGGTCGATTAAGATGATGAGGATTACTGAGGTCTAACTGCTGGATAGTCTTTGATAAAGTCTCTCCTGCTAATTGGCACGCAGTAGCTAATTTATACTCATAAGTATAAGCTGGTGTCGATGTCGGGGGTGACAATTTTAATTCTCGCTCAAAGTCTTGGACAATCTTATTGGAGAAGGTCATTGCAGGCGACAAAATGTCATGTAAGCTGTGAATAATTTGCGTTAAATACTTGTAATTCTTGGTAATCTGCCTTATTTGAACAGATTGCTGCTGATCAGAAGGATTTAACTTCCCCAAAGCTAGTTGCGGGACTAAAGAGGAATTATCGTTTCCACAGCTTCCAGAAGTAATGCCCAGCTGGTTACTTTGAACTTTAGACATTTCTGCCATTTCTTTTTGCATCTTTACGATCTCGGCTCTCAATGAAACAACTAAAGACGACTCCAAATCTGCCTGTAAATCCGAGGAAATCACTCCGGTCGTGACGTTTGCTGAAATTTTGTTGTGAATTGCTTTCGCCCTTTGTGCATAATTCAAAGTGTTAATCGTCTCGTGAAGATTGAATTCAGAAGGAGAGATACATGCTAATAGAACTGTGCGGCTATTCCCCCCGAGGGAATCTTGAAGGAATCTGGTAAGTTTCGATTCGCGGTAGGGAACGTGAGTGATAGGATTCGAAGTCAATGCACGAATGACTTTACCAAGAGAAAGTAAACCCTATACAAACAGTGAGAATGTACTCCAAGAATTTCAAAACCTTGTCTCGTACCTGATTTATCCCTACACTTTCTTTGAATCTAGTGCCAGATGCACCAGTTCTCTTAGCTCTTTCTGATCCAGCTAAATCAACCAGATGCAGCTTTGCATGAATGAAAGCACCATCTTCAACATTAACAGGTTCCTCTCCTTCTTTCTAAGATTTCAGTTGGTAAAATAACAAACGGAGGCGGGGGATTCGATTACCTGATATTCAATCATCTCTAAGGAGATCGTGAAAATTGCATGCGATCGCGAACTTGTCTGATTCATTAAGGTTTCCGCCGTTGTTCGATTTAAATTACCTTGTTGCAAGAATTGAATCGCCACCCGAGAATTGTTTACAACTTCTTCTCGGGCTCCAGTGAAAAAGATTCTTCCGTGTTTATCCTCCCGAATCATCACGTCTCGTGAGGGAATCTCAGGATGAAGCAAATCACGGCATTCATCATTATAGATCTCGATCATAGAGACTCTGATACTCGCCATTGTTTTCCCGTCGAGGAGGTGCTGGTTAAGAGTATGGAACATATGCTTCAAAGCACGTGGAATGATTCCAGCGTCTGAATCCTCTTCTTCTCCACCCACATTGTTCCCCATGATACTGTGAGTTTTACCACTTCCAGTTTGACCATCTACGATAACAATTAAAAATGTTCCTTTGCTGTAAAGTTTGCTTACATGCGAATACGGTTCCGTTAAATCCTTGAAAGCATCCTTCAACCAACGACTGAACACAATGCTCATAAACTTCTTCCTGTGTTGACTCCTCTCCGAAAATTTGCTCAAATGAGAACTTCTTATCTCCAATAGTTAGAGACATGTCCCGCGAGCTGATATTGATACATTTTCGACTGCGCGATTCCTCTACAACCAGCGGTCGACATCGAACAACCACCCGAATCCTGGTATCCAATTCCTTTCCTCTCGCAGAATCCATCCTAAATCAACTCCGAGTCTCTTGTGATTGACTAAAATCCGAGGAGAAGCTGATTGATGTTCAAACTTTCAAAAATTCATAAAAAAACGCCACCCTTTTCCTTAATATTTCCTGGATTAATTGGAAGGAATTCCCGATAATTTCCTGGAAAACATTGGGGTGAGAAATCGATCATCACTTTCATTGAATCAAAAGCAATCAAGATCAAAGGAACTTCCTCGAACATTCAAGAGATAACAATCCACTTGGTCGATTAGGAACTCTCCATTAGAGTTGGTACTGTCTTTTTTTCGGGCAGTGATAGAATATAGTGATAACTGGAATCGAAGCAAGCAAGCAACGAAGAAGTGTAGACATCTCATCTAATCAATCAGAGAAAAGACGAAAATGTTCATCACGACATTTCTTGTATTCTGTATTATTAGCTTTTTATTTCACAATACTTCAGGATTTTATACTGGAGAGACTTTGAAAAATTCTTGGAATGGTTTAAGTCGAGCAACTCCTTTGAAGACTGCTGGTGTCCAGTCGTATGGTCTCATTCCGCGCTTGGAGCCTGGCCTCCGAATAATAAAGAAATTTAATTACGAATCAACCAATGATGCGCCTTTTGAGACATTTTCACTCGATATTCTGAGAGATCTTCCCCTCGCACAACAAATCGCCATTCCTCAACTATCTAAACCAGTCATCCCAAAAATCCCGTTAAATCTTCTCTTCGATCGCGTGAGAGCATTAGTTTCAAGTTTACTTACGCGCTTTGCCTTCTTCGCGAAGAAAGTCATGTCATATACTTCCTTATTCACCACTCTGGTTTCTCCTTTTAATTCCAGAATTGCTCCGAAAGCAGCGCTTGCTGCCGGCACTGTTGGTGGAATTATCTCAACAGCAGCATTACCTGCAAATGCTGGACTTCTTAGTTATAAGAGATTATCGCCTGTTCAGCGAGTAGCCACTACTCCGCTGTACTTCGTGTGCAACTCAAGAGGGAACGCTTATTTACAAGAGGATGTTCAAGGAGGTAATCCAGAGCAAAGAACTGTTGTGTATTTTATGTCATATCAAGACGCTGATAATTATATGAATGAAATGACTCAATCGAACCCAAGTCATGCCAGCGAATTTCGCATTATGACTGTGAGTATGGAAAAGGTAAGAAAAGTCGTTTATTTCCTGAGTTAGTTTTCATCTTTTGCTACAATAGGTTCTAAATTTGATTCAAAATAAGAAGCAAAGTCGTAAGATGGCTCGCTATGAGATAGATATGATTTATCGTATTCAACCATCCTCGCAACAAACCCAGAATGCAGAAAAGCTCGCTGGAAAGCAAGCACTAAGTGAATACTCTATCCCTATGTTTGCAGCAGAAGGTGTTGCTGTAAAGCGTAAGAGTGGTGAGGTGATCACTCCTTACTACTTCTCTTATGAAGATTTGTTAAATGATTGGGAGAAATTACGTGAATCCTCACCTAAGCTACCCGCTTCACCAAAAGTTGTTGTCAAAGACTTCACTGATGTAATGGTTCTTGCTGATGGTAATGCTGCTATCTCATTTGAGGATAAAGGTGAGTGTTCATTGAATTTGCTTCTCCCTCTAGAACTCTAACGTGGTAATATTAGTTGATGATAAAGTTATTGCAAACGAAGGTCTATCTGTTGCGCAAATTAAAGAAGCTCTTTTAACTCCTGGCGTTGTTCCTTCTCGGGATGAGATCGAGAGATTGCGAAGCTATTATCGTGAGAAGGGAACAGTGAAGGGTGAGTTTTCGAAGGCCAAGCTCTTTGCCTCACCCTAAATTATTCTAAATTCAATGCCCCTTTTTGATTTTGCAAATGATGAAGGAGCTTTTAATTTCTCTGTTTTGTTTTTGTTGCGCATATGTAGTATATCGAATAGCTTTTCATGTAATGTAATAGGATGGTTCTAAATAACGGTATCACGTTGGTTTCCGACTGCTTTCATAGATTTTGAAGTGAGTTTAAACTTTCACTCAATTGTATCATGAATTCCTTGCAAAAACAGCGTTCCTTTCTCAAAATTTGTCGAGGATTACTTCGAACAAGAAGTCAGCACCCACAAGCTTTGTCAACACTCGCAAATTCTACAACTGTTGTCGCGCCTGAAGAGATCATCAAAGAGTGTGTAACCATCCGCTCTTCAATCCAATCATTAAATGATGTAAGCCTCTTTTTACAAATTCAGTTTAAAACTCTAAATTAAACTAACTCTTTGGGCAGAAATTCAAAGGTCCATTGGAAAAGTCAGACCAACAGAATACTGTATTACCCTTTGTTTTCCTGCTAGGAAACCACTCGTCGGGAAAATCAAGTTTTGTCAATTACATTTGCCAGAGAAAGATTCAAACAACTGGAGTCGCACCAACTGATGATGGGTTTTCTGTCATTGTCCCAGGCCCGTCAGATAATGACAAAGACGGACCTTCCTTCGTTAATGACCCTGACATGGGATTCTCATCTCTTAGAACCTTCGGACCACAATTAGTTCATCACACACGTTTAAAGATTCGTTCTAATATCGCTTTTCGTAATTTCATGATCGTGGACTCTCCAGGTATGATTGACAGTCCAATGGTCAGAGATAAATTTGGTAATGCAAAACATGCTGTCATGGACCGTGGATATGATTTTGAGACTGCATGTCGCTGGTTTGCGGAAAGAGCTGATGTAATTCTTTTATTCTTTGATCCTGATAAGCCTGGTACCACAGGAGAGACCTTATCTATCTTAACTAACTCCTTAGTTGGACTTGATCATAAACTTCACATTATTTTGAATAAAGCGGACCAATTCCGTAATATTCATGATTTTGCGCGATCTTATGGTGCTTTATGTTGGAATTTATCGAAAGTAATTCAAAGGAAAGATTTACCTCGAATTTACACTATGTGTCTGCCGAAGACCTATCGTATTCCTAATGCCGAAGAAGATCCGCAATATTCTTCCATGGCGAAAGGAATTGAGGACCTTGAAGATACAAGAGAAGAAGTTACAAAGGAAGTGTTTGCTGCTCCAAAGCGTCGTGTTGATAATGAGATCACTCGCTTAACTGACGCCATCGCTCTCCTACATATGCACCTTACAGTTGTGGATGATCTTGTCAAGCAGTACAAAGCAGCTACATTCAAAACGAAGCTATTTACATGGTTATCTGGTCTCTCAACTGTTGCTGGTGTTGGTGCTGCGGCGACGTTAGGTTTACCATTAGAGTTTATTGCTGGAGGTGGTGGATTAGGTGCTGTGACTACATCAGGTCTTTTCTACTATCAAAGTCGATTAATCTCTAATAAAGCAACTGAACTCATGAAAGAAGATGCCATTACATCTACTTTCAGACGATTATATGCAAAGAGATTAGCTGATAGAGATGAATCATTAACAGCATTATGGAGACGCGTGGAAGATCATTTATTAATTAGTCTAACAACAGCTGATTTCCGTTCATTAGAGAAAGTGAAATCATCAGATATTAAAGAATTAGAAAAAATTCTTGAATTTGATATTCCCAATCTTCGTCGTAAAGCATCACCAGCATTTCATAAATCATTGTAAATTAAGTTAATGACTAAATTTTATTAGAATTTAGTAAGAAGATGTAAGAATAGAACTATGATACAAAAAACAAACAGCAAGGAGAAGAGTCGAATCACCGATTAGAATGACTAATATGTACTTATATCATGAACATAAAGAGAAGGTGAAAGGTGTTAAACTTGTTTCAAATTATTCAATCGAGCTTCTAAATCAGCCATTCCTGTATCTAAAAAACAACAGAATTAGGAAGAGCAATTGATGAAGGTTGAAAGCAATTACCTGGGACTTTTTGCTCTGGCGCTGCTTTCTCCAGACCTCCTAAGGGAGCAGCAGGTGTCGCATCAACTGCCCCAACACCTAACTCATCTAAAACTTGACTCACAACAGCCTCTTCTTCCTCAGCAGTTCCTTCCTCTTCTAAGGCATCATCTATTGTGTCTCCGATCATTTCTTGTGTCATCTCTGATCTCTCATTCTCTTTCATAAACTCGGCCATAATCTTCTGCAAACCAGGGAGATTGATCTTCTGGTTCATCTTGACCAAAGCTTTAGTAACACCTTTCATTGCTTGTGCCATGGCATCTTGAGATTTCACCGTCTAGATATAAGCTTTACGGTTAGTGAGGATTATGCCGTTAACGAACAAAAATACCTGAATCTTTAGGGAAACTGCATTAAGATGGGTTTTCATCTCAATAAATTTGGTTATATAGTTTTTGGTTCTAACATAGTCTTTTGCCATGACTTTAACAGCTCCCTGCACATATCACGTCATTCAAGGTTAGAGAAGGATGAAGAACAAGACTCACCATTTGTCCCATCTTCGCATGTTTACGAATATCATTTTCTAATTTCTTTTTATTACTTTCCAACGTCCTAATTTCTTTCTCTAATTCACGAATTGATTTTTTAATTAATCTTTGATTCTCTCTGACGACTTCTTTCAGAGGCTTTTCCGAAAACACATTTCCCATTCTTGTATTTAATTAAAATATTATAGAGTATGAATGATTGTATTGATTTTGACTATTACTATAGACAATTCGTTGTCTCTGGTTGCTTAACTGGGTCGCGCGGAAAGGAGGATAAAGAGGAGAAGAATTTGCTTTCTTTTGTCTGAAGAACGATGCTTTGGCAGCGGCTCTATCGGCACGGCGGACATTAGAGGCAGAGCCAATGTTAAGCAATTACATAATGAAGATAAATTTACGTTAGCATAAAGAAAGACAAGAAGATGATGATGATGATTCATGTGGGGTAAAGTCAGATACGAATACACAGGGTGAATAGCTTGTCACTATTGTGAATATTTGGATAAAATAGCTAATTACTTAATAGACCTTAAATCTAATGATTATTTACAACCGTGGCAGAACCTTGACTACTTCTCTCTTTTAACTGTGTCACTGACGAGGCTTCTGAATCATTGGAATTGACTCTTAAGCTAGGGGAAACGCTTCTTTGATTGGGTTGAGTGTTTTCGGAATCTTTCTGTGCTGACATCGCAATGCTAGTGTGAGAAGCACTGGAAAGCACCGATTGATCTAGTGTCTTATGCTTCATAGAACTATAAGGTGTTGATGGGGTGGAAGTACTCATCTGAACTGTTGATCTCTTGGTTGACGCAGGGCGAGCACTGTTGGCCGTTAATACTGTTGCGGTGGTGGCTTCAGCTTTGCCATCCTTCTTCTTTCGAGCACTTCGCAAAGAATCCTTGATCTATTAGAACGCAAAAAATGAGACTGATGTTTACTACAGTTTACAATTGTATCCATACCTCGAGATAAAATTCTTCTTGACGAGGGATTCTCTCCAAATATCTCTCTCCCTATAGAGGATCAATATAAGATACCTAACGAAAATAGATTAGAAAAACTTACGCCATACATAAAAGGTCCATTGGCTTCTTCCCAAGTTGAAATTTGAGAAACTATTTCCTTTGTGAGTTTATCTAAATTCTTAACTCTATTTTGCATTGATTCCTCTCTTTTTCTAATAAGCACTTATATTCAACAAATTAAAGAACAAATATGGAGAAAGCTTACCTTTCCTCACGTGCATTAGGGCCTCGAGCAGTAAGTCTTTCAGGGTTCATTTGAAGATGCTCTAATTCGATTCTTTCCTGGACGACAGTTTCTCTGCGAGAGATTTTGATCAAGATAGGTTTTAGCTCTTCAACTCTTGTTCTTAAAGAAGTAAAATAAGCCTCATGCATATCAACAGCACCATCATCTAAGCTTTCTAAATCATTAAAATACAATGGAAACTCACGACGACGATTTTCCTCGCTATCAATTCCAGCCTCTTCCCACAGTGTTAGAATATCGTTACGAATACTGCTAACCACACGCCCAAGTGAGCGACGACGAATCTCACGTAAACGTTTCAATTCATCTGTTCCTTTGTTTAAAGTTTCCATTGAAAGATTCTTTTTGAATGAATTCTGAAACTGTTCTCGCTCGACAGAAGGAACTCTTAATAAAGACCATAACTTAGCGATTTCTGCCCCTGTCTTCTCTAACTCGGCACGGCGGCGCTCCTTTTCCTCAATTAGTCGCTTAAATCTCATTGTTAAACTCATAACTTCCTTTTTAGAGATACTTAAGGTAAAGTCCCCAGTCTTTGCATACTTCACAATCTGCTTATCTAAAGTTAAATAGGCTTGAGAATCCTCCATCGTAGCAAAACCTTCTTCAGAATACATTAAAACGCTCATATGAGAATAGCATTCCTTTGCTAAGGATTGAACTTCTTCGATGCGTTTTAACTTCATTTGCTCGAGCTCTTTTCGATGATTCTTCATCAGGTTTAACCGAACATCGCTTAATTCAGGGGTTCCTGCTGGTCCTTTATACATAGCTTCATTAGGAGGAGTTTCGCCAAGTTCACGAATCAAGGTCATGATTCCAGCCATTTCCTTATCAAAAAGAGCTTGTCGACCAGAAACTTCGACTCCAATCTCCTGGAGCATACGTTCCAACTCAGTGAGCTTGTCAGTGTAGTTCATCGATTCAATGTGAGTAACATCTGCTACTCTGCCTAACTGAGCATTTAATTTATCTAGTTCAGCAATATTCGCATCTACTTGAAGCTTAGCATGCTCAAGGATCTTCTCTTCAGCCATAAGCTCGTTGGCGCAAGTTACTTTAAGCTTGTTCAATAGATCTCCCAACAATCTTTGGCATTCGATATCTTCATATCCCGCCTCCTTCCAAGTGGCTTGAAGTGAGTCTAAAGTTTCTTCTGCCAGTTGATTTAATCGAAGCTTAAACATTTCTGGCATCAATCGGAGACCAGATTCACCGGTTGATGCACGAAATGACATTCTATTGGGATTTGGATTTTCCATTTTTGGATTTTCCACTTAGTTTTCTTAAGGTCTTAATGAATGAGTTCTTCTTTGATTTCCGTGACTGTTGATCTGCGAATCAGTAGATCCTTCCAACAAGTGACCGTTGATGTTGATTTTGTGCGAATTTGGGAGAGTGATCGTGGGTGGGGTCGTGCTTTTCCCCATATCGAAAGCTCGAAAATTCGATTCTCCGATTTACTCCAAATCAACCATTTCCTCATCAAATTTCTTGCATCTCTTTGCCATTTGCCAAGAGACAGTTTTCCCATATCAACGGATCATCTTGGAAGTGGGCTTTATCTTTCAAGGGAAGTTTACCTTTAAGTTGTCTTGGTACCCTATTTGCTGTATATAAAGTTTATTTTATTTCAAATTTCATAAACAATGAAGCTTGTCCGGTAAGTTTCAAAACGTTACACGAACAAATTGTTTATAATGTTTAGATTCTTGATGAAACTGAACAACGAGTCAGTTACAATTGAATTGAAAAACGGGACTGTTGTCTCTGGAACAATAACAGGTAATGCTCTTGCTTGATGCTTTTCTGTCCTTTGCTGACTTTTTCGATTTGTTTCAGGTGTTGATGTCTCCATGAATACGTACCTGAGAAACGCAAAAGTTACATTAAAAGGAAAGAACCCAGTTCATCACGACTTTCTATCAATACGAGGAAATAATATTCGATACTATATACTACCCGATAGTTTGAATTTAGATACACTTCTGGTTGATGATACACCTAAGCATGCAATTAGTCGAATTCAACCTAAGCAAGTTAGAGCAGGAAGAGGAGGAAGAGGTCGTGGAGGAGGCCGTGGCCGAGGTGGTGGAAGGGGACGAGGAGGACGATAAATTAAATTATTATTAAAATCTGTTCCATTGTATTTTTATTGAAACAAAGCGACACAATGAGTAGAGGAAGTGAATACATAACCGACGCAACAGTGAGAGATTAAAATTTACATATAGCAATTTCTGAAACTGAGAGTATCTTTCGTTATTCTTGAGTTACTTGGACTGGGTGTAGTATCCTAAGACACGATCGACATCACGCTTACAGCCGATAATAACTGGACATTTCTCGTGAACACCAGTTGCCTTTAAGTCTAATATGCGATGGAGTCCGCCTTTGAACCATCCAGTAGAGGCAGCTCCACCAGCATCCTCTATGATCTTAGCCATAGGGAAAGCTTCATACAAAACTCTGAGCTTTCCATTCCCCTAAACCGCCTGTCATATTAAACACGAACAAAGGGAACGAACATTCCATACCTTTGCGGCATCCGCTGGATATAAGTAAATACCACCGTACATCAAGGTACGATGAACATCGGCAACCATGGAGCCAACATAACGAGCTGTGTAAGCAGGCTTGTTTAATCTAAATCCATCAATAGCTTCCTGCATATGAGGGTCCCAGGTGAGGTAATTACCTTCGTTGATAGAATAGATTGTCTTGCTAATTTCTGGGATTGTCATTCGCTCCCCAGTCAAAATAAACTCACCAATTGAAGGATCTAAAGTAAATCTTTCAACCCCATGACCATAAGTAATGACAAGCTCAGTTGCACTTCCGTAGGCACAATAACCAGCACAAACCATCTAAATAGGAAAATTAAACCTGAAGAGAATAACATACAGCTCGTCACCTCATCTCCTGCTCGCAAGATATCACTCACTGTGGCTGGACCTTCAGATTTCTGTTTAACACGTTATTCGAATCTTTGTGTGTTGGGGTGTTACTTACTCTGGTCCAGACTGCGAAGATAGTACCTGTGGAAACATTACAATCGATGTTCGATGATCCGTCCAAGGGATCAAAGGCAACGCAGTATTTGCCTATGAAGAAATTTATTCGAATTTCTCCAAGTGCCCCTTAAGTTCTAACCTGAAATAGAAGGTTCAACGATGATAGGATCTTCGTTCTCCTCAGACACCAACACAGCACAAACATGAGAATTGTACAATGAATTGACAAACATTTCATTAGATAAAACATCTAGCTTCTTTTGTTGATCACCAGTGACATTTTCTGATCCAGCAGCGCCATCTATGGAGTAGTTGAAGTCAACCTTGGGAGAGGCAACATGTCAATTTCTTACATAACCCAGCAATTCCAGCCTTTCGCACTGATCTTGAGATAAGCTTACAAGCTGTTTGAATGGCATTTAACAAAATCACTAATTCAGCATCTTTTGTTCGAACCATTACAAGTCTGCTTAAGGTCTTGGAATCGGTATCATTTCGGATACTATCAGGATGTTCCGTAAACGTTGACATTCTCAGAAGATTTCTTCGACAATTGGGAGGATAAAGTGTTCGAAAAGTATGTAAGAACCGAATTTGGTCTGAAGGTGATGTGGTTTGGATGTGTTGGGGTTGTTGAATTATCAACTGTCCAAGCTGAAGATAGAGAGGCAACGCAACTAGAAACTCCACTGTGTTGTGGAACTCGAGGTTGTGGAAATCTCAAGTCAGAGTTTGCTGAGAGAAAAAATGGTTTTTAAGAGTTTTACAAATATCGATTTTTCTAAGGGAAGGGAAGTTTCAAAAAATTTTCAATTCTTTGTGTTGAGATGGAGTCAAATCAACCAGAGAACAAGCCTAGAAGTAGATTTCGAAAGAATAGGAGTAATCGAGGTGGAGAAGAGTTAGAGGCAAATGATCAGGGTCGAAATGATACAGTGAATCAGCAAGAAGAAAGAGATCGAGACCTTCAAAAGGAACTAGAGATTGAAAGGGAGAGAGATGTTTCAGGGGAAATTGAGAAGGAGAGAGAGAGGGAGATGTTACCTGCCAAACTCACGGTACTTGAGCGAAGAGATACAGATCGGGAGCAACCGAAAGCTCGTTCTCGAGTTCCATCGATTGAAATTCCAGAGCCAAAAATAACTCGCGAAATAAGTCAACCCAAGATCAGTAATTTTGAAGAGGACCCACGCTCCTTTATCTCTGGTCCTACATCCAATCAAGATGAAGTGTTAAATGTAAACCCTGGGGATGAGGACGACGAGGATGCCGACGAGGAAACTGGTCTTATCCGCCATCAACCCAAGGATCCAGCTACAACTGAAGAACCAAAAACTGATCAAGTTAAAGTATTTCAAGATATTAATGGTCAAGTAGAGAGAATAAAGAGTCTGAGACTCTTCAATAATATGTATCCTTTACGTTTGTTCCTCCCCTGTCTCCGAATGGGCTATCAGATTGATCCGCTTTACCGAATAGCACAGTTTGTGGATGTTTATAAATCTCTAAATCTTGAAAAAACTACTGCTGGGTTAAATTTGGGGGTGATCATCAAGCAAATTAATACGTTCAAAGATCACATCATTGGATTGGTCAAGCCCATAGTTCGAGTTTCTGCAGTTAACATTGAAACGGGATTCTTTATTCATTCGTTAGACGAATCACCATTGAAGCCTGTTTCTTGTAAAGGAAAACTTGCTGTGAATAATTGTTCGAAGGTTATCTGGAACGACGAGGTCACACTTGACGCTCCTTTCTGTGATCTTGTTTCGGAATCCACGATCCTCTTCTTTGAAATTATTGATCAAAGAACTTCTTTATCAATAAAACAAAAGGGTAATCAAGATGCTAATAAAAATCGCTACCATTATAAGAAGATTGCTTGGGCTTATCTACTTCCCATCGGAATCGATGGACGAATGAACATCAACTATTACCCTCCAGCTGCTGATCAAAAGCTCATAGAAGCTAAGCTGGAAGTCGACAGAGCCCAATCTGATAAGTCTCGACATTCGAATCTTGCCTCGCCAACTCCCACAGCGACGCAGCAGCCGCAGCAGCAGCAGCTATTCTCTCCTGGCGGTGGAACTTTGCTAAACCCAGCTGTAGCCTCTCAATATCAAGTTAAAAATGACTTGATTGACAATCACCTGCGATTGCAGCTATATAATTATCATAGCTATGATGGAATTGTTGGTTTTGTTCAAAGAAAGCTACTGTCATGGCCTTCGCTCAATCCGGCTGTGAAGAAGTAAGTATGATTTTAGTTCTCCCAAGCTTTCTAACAAGTTGGTTTCTTCTTTTTCAGTTTGGACGAAGAATCTTATCCCAACAACGTTCCACCGATCTATTTGCAGTGGAAATTGTTAAAGAGATCTAAAATCGAAGGAGCTTTCTTGGAGGTTGGGATCGGTTCAAGAGTGAGGAAAATGTCGGCGGAAGAAAAGCTAATCGAAGGAGCGGAATCCGGTTCAGATGGGTAAGCACAAAGTTAAACAACATGAATAATTGTATTTGAAATGGAAATGTTACGTAGGATGTCACCGAGATCTCGCAAAGGTCGTCGGGATCGAGGTCTGCTCATAATCACGAGAAGAAAAAGGAAATTAAAGGTTCGAAGTAAGGAGGAGAGAAATCGTTTAAAAAATGCTGCAATACGTCGTCATCGAAATCCTAAAGAACCATGTCTCATACCAGATCGATTCTTACAGAGGATATATGTGAGTTGGATATATCCTTCAAAGACTTGAAACTTAATCAAAATTTTCCAGGCTGGTCCAGAGGGAGCAATGTCAATTGCCTATTCACACTGCGGACACCTTCTTGCAGGTAATAAATCAGCACTTATGTGATCAGGAGATTTACTTTTCCTTTAGTGGCATCAAAGACTACAAGTTTTAATGTACATCTTGCCAAGCAAGGTATAATATATATAATAATATCTACTATTCTTCTTCTCTTGCTCACTTTGATGGTTTGTTTGATAGAAATTGTTTATAGTTTGAGATTATTTGATACTGATCTTGATGAAGAGGTTTGGCTCGATGAAGCAGCACACCATGGCACCATCTACGAGATTAAATGGAGTAAAAACGATCGTTTCCTGCTCACCTGTTCAAATGATGGTACTTGCAAAGTGTGGGATCTTATTGCTGTGCACCCGTTGATGCAACAGTATTCACCTCCTCTCGACGATGATCTTACAGCGAACCCTACTCCTGGCCCGCTCAGTGGCTTCGGTTCGCCATTCACTCCGACGCCTCATCATCCATACGAAAGTCTCGAGGATCAAAGTGTTGATCTTTCTTACTTGCAACAACATCATTTAAGTCCACGTTCTTTAGCGAAGGTGTATCCACCCAGAATCTTCGCTCTCATTCGACTTCCTGGAAAAGTTTACTCTTATACTGGTCTATTCCAAGAGTTTCCTCCCCTCGCAAAATCCGCTGCTGTTTCCTCTGTCCCATTTACCCCGAGTAATCATTTTGGTGGCGACATCTTGAATTCTATGATCGAGAATCCATTGTTGGATTATGTGACATGGAAGGATCAGATATTATTCCTCCTTAATAGTCTTGTTCCGCGCATGATCATAGGTTGCTCCGATGGTCGCATTCGTGTCTTTGAGGCTGCTACCAGTCATCCTCATAATGATCAAGTATTAACAATTAATAATCCAAACGCGCCATTGCATACCACGACATCAATGATTGGATTGATCACCGTCCAAGATCGTGACGAAGCAGGAAACCTTGTAGAAATTCCTCCACATAACGGATCTGTTAATTCTCTTGTTATCGATGAGCGAAGCAAGTAAGTGTTATTTTCTTTGACTTTCACATTATTTTATTTCTCTTTTCTTAAAGATATTTGATTTCCGGTGATTCCTATGGAGATATTTTAGCTTGGCGATTAGATCAGAATCAGTGGTATCAACTCTTACGAAAATTCAAAAAAGATATTTACGCTGGTGCTACTTCATCCTCATCCACTACAAACAATAACAATAATAATACATCTACTGGATCCGCTGTTCCTTCGAAGTATGCAGTTCATTATTACGAGAATCAACATTCTTTCTCACATGGCAGTATATTGTCTTTGGCGATGCATCCAGAAAGAAATAAAGGTTTAATGCTAGTTCTTTCTCGACAACCATCACAATTGAAAGTTATTAATATGACGACATATAAGACCTTGAGCTATTGTGAGAACTTTCTTGGTGTTCATTCTTATTTAATTCATGAAAATGATGAGGATTATAGCACTGGTATGTTTTATCGTGCTTCTTTCTCGGCCGATGGAAGATATATTATTTGTTGTGTATCTGTACAAGGAAGTTCTTCAGCTTTCTCGAATGTTAGTAAAGGAGGGAATAGTGCAGCGTTAGAGAAAGGGTTGTATCAGTTAGTTGTATGGGATTCATTCACCGGTCATCCCGTTCATACACCACTCTCGAGTAAGAAACTTCATCGTGAGATTAAAAGCTCGGGCTCTAACTGCTTTTTGTTTAGATTTGACATTTCCTTACCCAATCAGATCTACTGCTTGGCATCCATCGCAGCATTTGTTAGCAGTTTCTATGGTAAGTCAAAATAGATTTGTCAATATACCTTTGTTATCAATTGTATTTAGGTTGGACCATCGGCTGCTGTTGTATTATACTGCACCAATCGTGATACAGCCCATGACTCAAGTTATACCTCCTATAACCCCCTTCAACAGCAAGCAACCTTCAACAATCCTACTCAACCTCCCTCAGGACTTCGCTCGTCAGCGAACTCCCTCCATGCGAGCACAGATAATCTATTAATGACGGGGAAAAGTGATATCCAATATAGTATTTTAGAGAGTATGAATTCAACGCTAAATACTCAAGGTCCAACGAATAACAACAAGGGCATTGCAGCAGTTAACCTTCCTCCGAGTAGGTTGAATGCTACTGTGGAAACAACATCTTCGTCGGCTCTGACAACCCCTATGAACAGCATAGCGAAGCCTGACCCCTTCGCCGAAGCCAAGAATCCAATAATTGCGGCTGCGAGACCTTTGGCGAAGGCCGCGCCAACAAGCGCGAAAGAAATCGAGGAGAAGGGTGATCGTGCTGCTAATTCCGCAAGGGCGAGGTAAGGCAGTTTTGGTTGAGAGATTGCACCATTTTGAAAGATTCGTTTGCTTATAGGGAGTTATTGAATAAATACAAATCCAAGACAGCAGCCAATGCTACAACAACTACTAGTACACCATCTGCCGATGAGAAATAAAAAGTTTATCAGAACGGAAGGGAATCAATTGGATTAGGCTTTTAGATGGATGTCTCATGAAAGAGATATGTCGTTTGAATTCGTTTATTTTACAGGCAATTTATGAGAAGATGTATTATTTATTGCAATGATAAGAATATGTGATAAAGATTATGAAAAGTTTAAAGATCAATGGTATCTTTCAAATCTTCTTTTAAAGTATCTAAATATTGTTGTAAGAATCCTTTCTGTAAAGGAATTCGATTCGATCGTTGAGTAAAATCTTGAATCGTTGGGATATACTCTAAATCATCTTGAGGTGGTGGTGCTCTGGCAGTACTTTCCTCAACAGTATTATCATTATTATTTCCTGTCAATGATGGTCGAATTGACTCTTTCTCAATTTTCACTGCCTTAACCTTTTGCATCACAATCGGTGCTTTCTCCAGAGATTCTTTAGGGTTTGCATTCTCTCTCATTGAAAGAATCTTCTTATCGGACTCAGGGTTCGATAAGGTCGGAGTCGGGGGAGGAGCAGTGACGATTGGTTGCATCTCTCGCTTGATAATAGTTCGTTCTCGATCTTCTGCATCATAATTAAAAATTCTATATTTTGATAATCGTTGATTTAAATCAAGTTCTAATTGATTCTCATAAGGATTCCCTGGATTCTTTCCACCTTCTTCATAAGGATTTTGAGGGTTTTGAAGCGAATATTCTCTTCGAGGTTCAGGTGAAAGCTGTTGCCTTCTAATTTCAGGTAATGATCCAACATTCACAAATTTTCCAGGAAAGAAAACAAATAAAGCAGTAAAGAGGAAGCCGAAAGCAAAGCAAAGAGCTGTGATGGATCGAAAGACGAAAGTTGCATCTTGTTGTCGAGGGGTCGGATCAGGTGGACCGATATAGGCATCTTTTAAGAACTGTGTCACTAATCCTGGTATTTCTTCTGGGTTTGGAATTGTCAAGTTCACAGTTGCGAGTGCAGTAGCATTGGTTGATGCGAGCATCATTCGCTCTTGAATGTATTGTAATGTCTCGTTATCATAAGATTCTATCACAGGAGGTGGATGAGAAGCTACAATCTCTTTTCTTCGTCTTTCCATTTCATTTTTATCTTCTTCAATTCGTCGTTGAATCTCAATTTCACGATTTTTAATCTTTTGAATAAACTCTTGATCTTCCTCTGATATGGTAATATTGCGAGATAGAAGAGTTTGTTCGAGATAAACTTGATACTTTCGCTTTGTTTCTTGTAATTCTTTCTCAAGTTTTTCATTTAGTTCGGTGAGAGATTGATCGGAGTAGCTTTCTAGGTTTGGATCTTTACGAGCAAAGTCACTGAAGAACGACGAGCCGCTCGATAGCGGTGTTGTCTCATTCGTTGTTTTCAAATTTTCGGCCATCCTTAGCATAAACTTTGACTGCTTTGAGAGGCTTACTAAAGGATACACCCCAAGCGATGTGCGAGGTTGTAAACCAGCGAAATATCCAAGACAACATAACCTCGATAGATCCAAATTGATCCATAACAAGTACTGGACCATCAGAGATAATCCAATGCACCTCATTCTCCTCTGACACTCTTCTTATTGAATCTTAGCTCGATCTTCTGACCTGTGATTAGATTGTTCTTCTTGAACACTCAAGATCTAGACAAATAGGAATCAAGACAGTTAGACAACAACTGTCGCTTCTATCGCGAGTACTCTAGTGTTGGTGATTAGTATTTACAAGGGTAGTTGGCTCACTGCTCAATTCAGAAACATGATGTAAATGCAGTTCCTGCATCCATTGAATAATAATCATATCCACCATCTCCTCGAGTTCTTTCTAATTGATGAATCATCTGACACCAATTAGAAGTTAATGTTCCCACAAATCCCTTTGCTTCAGATGCAACGTATAAATTTGCCATCGAATAAAAGAATTCATTGATAAAATAATTATTATTTTGATAAATTCCTTGCTGATAGGATGGTGATAGATCTTCAATACTTGCTGATACATTTAAATATTCTATTCGATCATATCGAAGGAAATGAAACCTATACTCAGGATATTCCCTATTACATACAGACATAGATATTCAAACAGGGAAAAAAGAAATATTCAGTTTCTATCACTTACCTAATAAGACTGGGAAGAATAGCCTCTGTCTCCGTGGATATAAAAATATCAGTTAAATAAGGTAATTTCTTCTTCATAAAATGAATGTATCGGTTAATGGGCTCTAATGCTACTTCCACCCGCTTCATTCCAAAGCGTACATGTAAAGATAAAAAGGATTCAGGAAATTTGCTCGATTGAACTAAATAACTATTCCCTTCACTTCTTATTCTGATCGCTGGACTAACCATGCTCTGGTAGACAAGTTCTTTTAAACCCTCTTGGAACCATGGTCGAGGTCGAAGTAGATATCTCAAGAACTGTGATAACCATGGTAACTTATTCTTTTCTGTGAAAGCAACAGCTTGAAATAGTTTCTTCTCAAAATAATTTTTGTCAAAATCTGCTCGAGATAGTTCAATTCCATCGAAAAATGTCGAACTTTCTGGCCAGTTGTCGAAACAAAGTTGACATGGACCATCTACTGGTAGACCATGATAAATGATATATTTATATCGTCTCCAAGGATGCAAAGAAAGATCAAGGCTCCCTGAAGCACGTATTTCAATGGTTTTCTCAGGATTTAATAGTTCCTCGGGGTCGATTGGACAGTGGGATAGCGGTTGGAAGTAACAATCGAATGGATTTGTTTGACAACCAGCTGGGCGCCATTTAAGCATTGTTCCGAGCTGATTTCTTTGTAAAGGGACCAATATTCGATCAAGACAGATTGCAAAGCGCATGGCAGCGGCGGTAACCTCTAACATCGATCCAATTCCGTGAAGATTTGAAGGAGGCTCGTAAATAAGAAATTTGGCATTTTCGCAAGTTCTCTCTGTTGGAAAAGGATTGTCCTCGGCTTTAGAACTGTGGAATACTAATTGTTGGTTGAGAGGAGGATTCTGCCAAAGATGAATTCTCCGCTTGATTTCTTCTCCGGTAGCACAAAAGATTGGCTCGCCACAAACATCAGGATCAAATTTGGTTTCAAATGGTTCTCTTTCAAACCACTCTGATGGGTTACTCTGAACATCATAATGCATGTACCATGAAGTAGGTATTTCCTCATCTTCGCCGTTTGTGGAAATAGAAGCATAAGATTGGTTGTAGTAGAGCTGTTGCTCCTGGAATCTTCTAGAGTATACTTTCGCCAAAAAAGATATCCTCTCAGAGGAAAATTGAATGCATGAATGAAATAAAGATATTCGATGTTGATCTAAAAGTGAGATGGGAGGGCAAGAGGCGAATTCTAAGTTTTGGAAGAGCATTGTCACCCAGTCGATGCACTGGAGCTGAATCAACGCACGATAAGACTTCTCAGGGAATCCAACCACCAAGGGGAATGGAATCACTAAATGCTCATTTTTATTTAGATAAGTTCGTAAAAGACATCTTAAAGGTGAGGCATAGTCGAGTAAAATAGAAAGTTCAACTTTCGCCGAGGTAATTTCTAGGCTATTTAAAGCCTTGACGTAACTGTTCTCACTGAATAAACCATAGAAACGAGAATCACCATTTTTCTCTTTCTGTTTGAGATTACGGGAATTGCTATGAAGTAATGCCCCGATCAAAGCTCGTCGCGTTGCGGCATCAATATCCTTATTAATATGCTCTTGATCAAAGTGACAAATTATAGCATTGGCAGAAAAAAGTTCAATATTAAAGTCAGAAATAGGAATCCAGCGTTGCAAATACAAGGCAATTTCAGAATATCTGCTATGGGAAGTGATGTTCTTAGGGATTGCTATCAGCCCGTGTCGAACCATCGGAGAAAGCTCAGTTGCAAGCTCTTCTTCTTTCATCTTGAGAGGACAATTACATGATAGAGGTTGCAAAAAGACTTGATATTCATTAATCGTCAAAAGATGAACAATTTCTTGAAGATAAGGAGTCTGTTGGTTGTAATCAATGTATAAGATAGTGGAGCAGTGTTGAAGGTATTGCACGGAATCTGCGATAAACTCATAAACTGGTAAATCTTCTCGATTCCATTGTCTTAAAAGAATGAAATGAGCACAAGAGGCAGCAATAGATGTCATAATATTCCCTGCAATTGATGTATCTCGGAAGGAGAGATCAACGTCTACGCGATGAGTCACAATAACGGTACGATTCCAACTTTCATGGAAACCAATATTTTGATGGAAAAGATCAGTATCTAAGGTTACCTTTTGGTATGCTATAGCAGCTCCTTCTGGTAAAAGTTGAGTTATCGGAATGAAAGTATGCCCTATGCGAGGATTTAATTCGAGGAAAAAGTGATTTGGCTCAAGTGCAATACTAGCAAATTCCAACCAATAATCAGTAATAAAAGAACAAGAGGTACCCCATCTCAAGAATTCGTCATTTGGATAGAGGTTGTAGATGTATTTATTGTGTTGTATTGTAATTGGTGAGACTGTGTTGGACTCAGTACTCTCATTCGCAATTGACTCATTCGAACTTAGTTCAATTGCACCTTCCTCAACACAAGATATTATCTGAAATAATAGAAAAACTAAGATCAAATCAAATGATTTCATTTCAACAATAAATGGCGCACAAAAGCAAAATTGAAAAAAAGCAAAACTGAAAAAGAGTTTCCTTTTATTTTGCATGACACAAACCTCTATTCTGAAAAAGCGCTTTTTATAGATTCAAAATCCAATCCTTCTAGAAAGAAGCCGTTAACGAAAATGCAATTCCTTCTCTTTTCCTGGAAAAGTAGTTTTCGTTAGTCTTCTAAACCAAGAAAAAGATCTTGAACCACAACAAAAGAACGAAAGAATAGTAATAGCTGGGAATAATCCGACTTCATTCAACAGCATCTAATTCCAAAGAAAAAATTTCTTTAGCTAAATAGATTATTGAATTATTGAATTATTGTGAATTATGAAGAGACCAATCTCCGTGAATGTTATGAATCAGTTAAATACACCACCAGAGACGACACCGTTACAAAAGGTGTTCATTATCTTTGGTATGGGTATTTTTATCGCACTTGCCTGCGTAACTGCGGGTTTACCAATTAATTATCCATCCCACTTGCCAAATTCATTACCAACTCAAGGCGAAGGCTCTAGTTACACCATTGACGTGGGAGATACTGCTTGGATGGTTATTGCCACCGCCTTCGCTACTCTTGCAGCTCCGCTTCTTACCTACTTGCTTGCTAACTTATATGGGCGTGTTACCTCATTTTCTGTGCAAGTTACCTTATTAGCTGGTTCATTAATCTCTCTGTTATGGATCGTCATCACCTTTTCATTAACCTATGCCAAGGATGCAAATGGTGACCAAATCCTTGGTCTTCCAAAGTATTTATATATGTTTGCTCATACCTATGCTGAGCCAGACTCTTTTTACGCTCCAACTATTCCTTTCTCCATCTTTGCCATCTTCGAACTTTCTTACCCAATCCTCGCTGCTGCCATCGTTGTGTCCGCTCTTATCGACCGTGTCAACGTGTATGGTTTAATTACTTTCCTTTTCATCTGGCATGTTTGCTTGTATACACCAATTGCCCACATTACTTGGAATGAGCGCGGTTTCTTTTACACTAATTACGTCGAAGACTACGCTGGTGGATTAGTCGTCTTCATGACTGCTGGTATTACTGCCATCACTGGTCATGTTTTCTTAGATTGGATCCAAGCGCCAAAGCCTGAACCACGCAAGCCACATAATCCTGAGTCGGCTTTATTCGCTGCCATTGGTCTTTGGTTCTTGTGGTTTGGTGTTAATGCTGGCAAGGCTGTTGCCGCCGACGCAGTTGCTTGCCAAACCATTGTCAACACCATCGCTGGTGTCACGACTTCCATTTTGGTTCACTACTACTGGGACTGGTTTGAAAATATCCGCGCCAACCCTATCACCATTACTAACTCAATCCTCGTTGGTATTGTTTCGACCGCTCCTTCATCCGGATTCGTCACTGTTGGTGGTGCCATGTGTATTGCTGTTTTCACCACCTTGGTGACTCGTGTATTTGGTAAATATTGGTGGAAAGAAACCCTTGAAAATACTCCTTACAGTGTTGGAATTTTATTCGGTATTGGTGGATCAACCGCCTTCCTTTTCACTGCTTTATTAAGCTACCAATTCATCAATCCTGATGCTGTCAATGGTTTAACTCATGGTATGTCCACTTTAATTAGACATCATACTGCTGCCATCTTAGCTATGTGGGCTTGTGGTTTCGTTGCCAACTTCTTCGCCTTCCTTATTAGTAACTTGATTGTTCCTTTGAGCAAAGATAAGCAAGCCCCATCATCTCCAAAAGGTGAGTATGCTCCTGCTCCATTAGGTCCATATGCCAAGGATAGTGAGCACCATATCTCCACCAACAACTTAGAAGAACCTCCAGCGGAAACTGCTTAGATCAGTGATGGTTAGTAATAGTTAGCGTCAACTTCACATTATTATTTTCTCCTTTCCCCTCACCTAGCCTGGCTTGAATAGCAGCGAAACATACTTCAAGATAGAGTAACTGCGCAATAATCTCAACTATTGACGATTAAATTGCGCATTTCGAAGTTTTTTTTTCGTGTTTTAATGATGAGTTTCTTGAAAAGTATTGATTCATTGATTTTGTTAAATTAACTGAAAGACCTCACAAAATAATTCGCTCTTTCGAAATGGAATGTGGCAGGAGAAGTGTACGGTTAGCGACGAAATGAAAGATTTCTACCGTTATTTATAACTTTATTTATGTTATCAAGCACTGCTCTCTGCTCAATTATAATAAAGTGATTCCTATCAACTCAACAACGGATTGACTCCACGATTTTATTTAATTATTTATTTGAATTACTTTAGAAATTTATTGACGAAGTAAAGTTGTACAAGAATTTTCCAGTAAATAAAAGGGAAAAACAAAAACAAAAGAAGATTGATGACAATTGAGTATTGAAACTGCAATACTTTATTGCCATCAGGGTCAGACGAAGTTACATGAGAACATTCTGTTGCACTACAACGCAATACACTTAATGCAACAAAATCAAGGATCGTATTCATGAGCATTAATACTCCAGAGATAACCAACCAAACGTTAGATAGCTTCAAATAATCAAGCATCTCGATTGATACAACTCTTGCGACACCAGCTTGCTTTTTTTCTCGAAAAAGCATTTGAAAACAAAGCATATATATTAAACCAGATATTAGCTTTATGATGAAGAGGGCCTTAAAAAACTGCGGTGTATTGATACCTTCAATGTCAGGAGGATTCGTGACGAATGGTCCGATGGACATCAACAGAATCATATCTTGATTCAGAGCGGCTCTTTGGACAATTAAATACTTCAATGTTCTTAAAAATAGAAAACCCCTCTCTTCAGGAGAAATTGCTCTTTTGAACTGATGTTTTAACCAGGTGGAAGCAGGATAAAGAGGAACTTCATCCGTCGTTATCACTTT
>VFQN01002521.1_pt1 | contig 28012 bp, 27 predicted proteins | sample 3512371 | NCBI WGS metagenome assembly VFQN01 (sample SAMN10412370, study PRJNA504923) | tailings metagenome | isolation source: Replicate 2 from Balatoc abandoned mine | place: Philippines: Itogon, Benguet | collected 2017-08-28
TGATCAGAACTTAATATAAACTTGAACCCTTTAAGATTTCCTTAAAGATCGAATACAGTTGATACTAAAGTTCACAACCGATTATAATTTAGGCAAAGGATAATAAAAACACAGAGGTATTACCTGAGTCCTTGTGGAAGATCGGGTATGAGGGAAATCAGTCGTGCGTGCTTTTCTCTTCATCGAGTAATCGGTTTTCAAAAAGCTCTCTGTCAGTATGTAGAAAATTTAAAAACATTTTCAATGATATGAATAACTTTGTCTGATAGTCTGTGGATCCATCTGAGGTTTTGCAGTTTCCTCTTCGGCCTGCGCCAACCTTACCGATTACAACTTCGATTGAATTGACGCACTTTCATCATGCTTCTGCATCCTTGTCTCTTCTTCCATCTTTTAGTCTTCGTTATTTTTACTTCGTCTCTCGATTTTAAAAGGCAGTGGATATGTAAGCCAGCATCAAAATTTCCCTTCCGATTGAAAGCAACTCCGGAAAAGGATTATTCTTCCTCTGTCTTTCTCCCTACAACAACGTTTGAGCAAAGAGCCAATGCTGCAACGAAAGAGCTGCAAATTCAGCAATGGTGGGACGAAAAAGGCATTTGTGATGAGATACTTCGAGGAGGTGGTGATCCTTTTGTTTTGCATGATGGACCTCCCTACGCTAACGGTGATCTTCATATGGGACATGCTCTCAATAAGATACTGAAAGACTTCATCAATCGGTATCAGATACTAAAAGGGAGGCATGTTACGTATATTCCTGGTTGGGATTGTCATGGACTTCCCATCGAGTTGAAAGTCCTCACCACTTTGGATGACACTACTCGAAAGTCTCTCCATCCACTCATACTCCGAAAAACTGCCGCTTCTTTTGCCAAGCAAACGGTTATGAATCAGATGTCTTCATTTAAACGCTATGGTATATGGGGCAACTGGACCAATTATTACACTACGATGTCTCCTTCGTACGAGGCTGCTCAAATACGCGTTTTTGGAGAAATGGTTCAAAAAGGGCATATTTATCGAGGTCGCAAACCAGTACATTGGAGCCCATCGTCCCAAAGTGCTTTAGCGGAAGCGGAGCTGGAGTATCCTGAGAATCACAGATCTCGTTCGATCTATGTAGCCTTTGAAGTTGTTCAGACCAACAATCTAACACTTTCATTACCCACGTATTTAGTAATTTGGACAACTACACCATGGACGATACCAGCAAACCTAGCCATCGCCATCAATCCGAATATTTCCTACGCGATTGTGTGTCACCCTTCCATCTTACGTGGTTCTCCCTTGATTTTGGCAGAGGATGCACTTGGGAGACTCGTCAGTAAATTTGGACTACAGAATGGCGAATCTTTTGAGATTTTGAGTGTTATTCCTGGTCAAAAACTAGAGAAGATTGTTTATAAACATCCGTTAAATGGCCGAGAACTACAAGTTGTAATAGGTGGCGAATATATCACTCCAGAGTCAGGGACTGGATTAGTTCATATCGCCCCTGGACACGGTGAAGAAGACTATCTAATCGGTCTACAATATGGTCTTGAAATATTTTCTCCTGTTGATAATAGAGGCTGTTTTACTGTGGAAGCTGGGCCAGACTTATCCGGAAAAGAAGTGCTCTCTGAAGGAAACTTGTGTGTTATTCGTTCATTACGTGAAAGACAAAGCCTGATTGCGGAGGAGTTGTATTCACATAAGTATCCTTATGATTGGAGAACAAAGTTGCCGACTATTTTCCGCTCTACGGATCAATGGTTTGCCAGTGTGCAATCGTTTAAATCGGAGGCACTTCGTGCAGTAGATTCTGTTCAATGGATACCTCGCATTGGGAAAAATAGAATAACCTCGATGATTGAGTCGAGAGGAGATTGGTGTATATCTCGCCAACGGTCGTGGGGAGTGCCTATTCCGGTCTTTTACAGAAAAGATAACGGGGAACCGCTTCTCTCAATTGAAACTATTAACCACATTGAGAAAGTATTTAGAGACCATGGGTCAGATGCGTGGTGGGAACTAGATCTTATTGAACTTCTCCCTGCAAGCTATAGGGACATTGCTCATGACTATGTTAAAGGGACAGATACAATGGATGTATGGTTTGATTCGGGTACTTCTTGGGCAGGTGTGCTTCAGTCTAGAGAGGATGTTCGTTTTCCAGCTGATTTATATTTGGAAGGCTCTGATCAGTCCCGTGGCTGGTTCCAAAGTTCTCTTCTCACATGTGTAGCGACTCAAGGTACGGCCCCTTACAAACGAGTCTTGACGCATGGCTTTGTTCTCGACGAAAAGGGAACAAAAATGTCAAAGAGTTTAGGCAATGTGGTTGATCCTAAAGATATTATCGAGGGTGGAAAAAACCGAAAGAAAGATCCTGCTTATGGTGCCGATACCCTTCGATTATGGGTTGCAGGAGCTGATTACACCAGCGATGTTTGTATTGGTTCTAACATTATAAAGCAAGCTGCTGAATCCTATCGTAAGATTCGAAACACTCTTCGTTACTTACTTGGTAGCCTGGCAGATTTTAATCCTACCAATGATTCAATTAGCTACAACTTACTCCCGTCTATTGACAGGTACATTTTAGGATTACTAACGAACCTGGTGAAGGAGGTCGAAGTAGCTTATGAAGAATTTCAATTCAGCAAAATTTATCAGCTGATTATGCAATTTATTGTTGTTGATGTGTCGTCGTTTTATTTGGATGTTTCGAAGGACAGATTATACATATCGGGTCGTCAAACCTACCGACGAAGAGCCACTCAGACTGTTATGAACGAAATTTTAAACCAGATGTTACTTATACTTGCGCCTATCCTGCCTCATCTTGCCGAAGAAGCTTGGCTAAATTTCCCTTACCCCACGAACACCACATCGATTTTTCAGCAAAAGTGGAGTGCTAGAAACAGTTACGTGAATAGCGACGCTGATCGTCAAAGATGGGAACAGCTCCGAGACCTCAAGAATATTGTCAACAAAGGAATTGAGAAAGCAAGAAATGCAAAGATTGTTGGTGCCGCGTCAGAAGTCAAATTATCACTGTGGACAAATGACTCCGTGTTGCGATCTTTATGGGTCGATATGATGGGGGAAGATGACTTGTTACCAGAGTTTCATTTAACCAATGGAATTGATGACCTCCGATTTATTCTTTCTGTCAGTGAAATCGAAATCTTACCTGAAATCGGACAAGAAAACAAGGAGGATTCTTCAATCACTGAGTCATTTTCTCGTGGAGATACAGGATTAACAATAGTCGTTCGCAAAACACCCTCTTCGAAATGTCAACGTTGTTGGTTTCATGCCAAAAGTGTTGGTAGTTCAACTGATTTTCCACAAACATGTCAAAGATGCAGTGAAATATTGAGAAAACAAAATTTCATCAAGAGATGTTAACAAAATCTTAATTTAAAAAATGAGCTGAGATACCTTATCCGTATCGTTGTTGTGATAAGTTCTCCGTTGCTTTTTCTTCCGACTCTCGTACTCACCAGCCAAATCCATTTCTTTCTGAAGTTTAGAAACCTCATCAGAAGATGATTTGTCTCCTATTAACTCCTTATCGGAAAGAGATCCTGAAATCTGATCAATCGCAACTTCAACCAAACTGTCCCCTCCCGAGTCTGCGCCGGCAATTATGTGATTGATTAATGCCTTAATCAGCTTCTGATGCCTGGAATCTTGCAACTTCTTCGAAGCACTTCGAAGCTTTCTTACTAAAAGAAAGAGGTGAGCATGTGCACTAGAAAAGCCTTGATAAATTTTAATCTCCGACCTCACTGCTCTCAAAACTTGGTCAATTGCAGCAGTTCTAATTGAAGGGGACTCGAGAGAATTATTTGGGAATGCAACGACAGAGCTAAAATCAAAAATCTGATTTGATACGGATTTCGTAGGATTCTCGAAAATTTTAAGGAGAGAAGCAACCATTTCAACTAAGAGCTTATTCGTAGGAAGAAAGAGTTCGAAAGCCGCTGCAATCAACTGAAGCTCATTTAATAAATGCAATCGAAAGGGAAGAAAATAAACAGAAGAAACCAATTTACAGGCACCAATTAGAATCTGCGAGAGAGGAAACGCGAACATTCGAAAACCTCCTTCCATTTTCGAAAGCTGAATTACTATCCGTGTCCATAATCTTAAACTCCACAAATACTCCCATGACTTCACCGTTTTCATAGAACTGTCGCCTTTTCGAAGAGACGCGACGCGCAGATGCAATGATAACTGTCTCACATAGAGAAACGTTTGCTGATAAGCTGCACTTAAATTGGAACCATAGAGATGAACTACGGCTTCCAGTGCCTCGGTAATTATTGCTGAATCGTGGACATCTCTCGCTAGCTTGATGAAGCTGTGATAAATTACTTTCAAAAGCTCTTCGACACCTGAGATATGATTCGCAGACATTAAGCTACTCAAGTCCATTAATGTACTATTCACATTGGTAAAGCAAACATAGTTTTGAATAAGGAGAACATCCAACCAAATATGAAGGAGAACTTTCGTGTAGGAGCGTAAGGATACTGGCAGGGAGATAAAAAGAAAATGATGGTTTCTTAGTAGGGGTATCAACTTCAGAAAAAAGTCGACATGATGAGAATTATTGAAGTTCAGAGACTGTAGAACCTTAATAACAGTTTTAAACAGTGACTCCAATAAAGACTTTATACTTTTGCTCTGTTTGTCGCAACGAAACTTTTCCAACAGGAAACTCATGTCTTGATTAGGAATAACTTGTAACGCAGAACATAAGCCGAGGAAAGATGCAGATAGAATGATGGAAATACGCTCCACAGTCAGTGAAAGATTGGTATCGTCGAGAAAATTCTCTTCGAAGCCTTCCTCCTCTTCGTTCTTATCAACTGAAAAGGTCGAGTTAGCCATCCTTCTGAACAAAGCGTAAAGCTTTCTCAGATTTAGCAAAGAACCGCTTGTAGCTTTGCGAGCGATCTTTTCTAAACTTTGCTGCTTTCGGGGCAAACCTGTCTTTTCATCGTGCCCTTCTAAAACGTCCTCATCCTCTTCATGAATTGGTAAAGCTAATTCAGAGCTCGCAAAATTCAGCAAATTTGCATCATTCTTTGCGAGGTAGTTGTAAAATTCAGGATCAAGGGATTGCAGTTGGTTCCTAAAGACATTTGTAAGCAGAACTCGGACAGCAAAGTGATGATTCGTTACATTTTCAATGACTTCTTCTCTTCCAATAAATAAAATATTGAAAATCTTTTTATTTTGCCGTATAGGCACACCTATTATTCGACAAGAAATGACCGCTTTAAGAGCAATTAAAAGCGCATTTGGGCCTGGAGGAAGATCTTCGACAACCGGACTCACAGTCACTGTGTTTGGAGGTCACGGATTCCTTGGACGCTATGTTTTGCATCAACTGGGTTAGTATCTCGGAAGTTATTTACTCTTTTCTAACGTGAAGAAATAGGTTCAAGTGGAACAAGGGTCAATTTACCTTATAGAGGAGATGAATTCGAGATTCGTCATGTAAAACCAGCGTTTGATCTTGGCCAGGTACGAAACAGCAGCTACTGTAGCCCGGAATTTACTCTATTTGTATCAGCTCGCCGTATTGCCATTTCACCCCCGAGATCTTAATTCGATCCGAGAAGCTATCGCTCATTCTGACGTTGTTGTTAATTGCATTGGAAAGTATTACGAAACAAAGCATCTTGTACCAACTCGACGAGCGGATGGAAAACTTAGTCGAGTCAACTACGATTTTTCCGAAGTTAACGTCTCTATTCCGAAAGCTATTGCTTCTATTTCAAAGGAGTTGGGCGTCCCTACACTTATCCATGTCTCAGCTCTGTCAGCCAATGCGGGATCAGCTTCAGATTGGTCTAAAACCAAAGCAACAGGGGAAGATGTTGTAAAAGAAGCTTTTCCTGATGCGGTAAGGTATTGAAGGTATTTTAGTGTTAATAATAGGTTGTCCAGATTATAGTTCGCCCAGCCACAATTTTTGGTTCAGAAGATAGGTTTCTCAATTGGATTGCGGACACGACTACAAAGTTGCCATTTTTCCCACTGGTGAATACTGGATCGAATCTAGTTCAGCCTGTCTATGTTGTTGATGTCGCAAAAGCAATATTTGAAATCATTAAAGTGAGATTAAATTTCTTTATTTTCGCTCTTTTAACTGTTCTCTTAGAACCCGGAACCCTTCCATGGACAAACTTTCGAATTTGCGGGCCCGGTTGAATATACACATCGTGAGGTGGTAGAATTTGTTCAAGACGTGATTATGCGGAAGAAGATTAGCTTAGAAGTCCCTGAAGGTGCTGCGAAGGTCTTTGGTAGAGTGATCCAGGAATTGGTGTCTCCGATGCTCACTGCGGATATGGTTGAGCAAATCCTTGAAGACAATATTTTGAGCCCAAAAGATGGAGTCCTAACATTTAAAGATCTAGGAATTGCACCTGGGAGAATGGATCGTCATGCATTTGATTACTTACATCGATTCCGTCAAGGCGGGCATTTCACTCTCGCACGCGGCTATCACTAATTCTACCTAAGCAAATTACAGTTTGTTATCTCCTTGAAAAGTGAAAGCTTCAAACTTTGTTTTCTCTTTCATAGTCTCTGACATATGTCCTCTCTCAACAACGGAATCCGCTGCTGGTTCACTAGTAAACTCTTTGTCAAAGTTTCGCACGTCTGTCGGTGAAGCTGAGGTAGGAGGACGGAATTCTGCTTCATATGCTTTCTGTGCAATTCGAGCAAACTCGTAAACACTGAAATATCGGCTTCTCTTCAATTCACTGGCATCTGTCGGACCAGATCCTAGACGAGATGAAACCTTACGCTCAAGCAATCCTCGCAAGATATCTTTCGCCTCCTCCGACACAGTACGTCTGTCCAAATGGAACATGAGAAAGCTCGTTACCACGAAACAATTACCTACCCTTCTGCTTTGGGAAACCGAAGCGGTTCATGCAAAATTTTATGATACATTCTCTGAACATTTGTATCGTAGAACGGAGGTAATCCTGTTAGCATCTAAAGCCGTTCCAGTAATTCCACGTTTGAAAAAGAAAACAAACAAATCACCTCGAAAAGAAGCGTGCCCAAAGCCCACCAATCCACAGCCTTCCCATGACCTTTATTCTCGAGAATTTCTGGTGCTAAATACTCGGGGGTGCCACAAAAGGTCTTCGTACCACCTTCAGCTCCAGAACCCGTAACTCCACCTTTGGCTAAACCGAAATCCGTCAAGCGAAGATGACCAGCTTCATCCAATCTTCGGACTTCGTAAGAATGACGACAAAAACAAGAATATTTGCTTACAGAATATTTTCCGGCTTTAGGTCGCGATAAACAATGTCTGCGGCATGCAAAGCCTCGAGAGCAACAGTAATCTCAGCGGCGTATAAACGACTTCGATTCTCTGAAAACTTTCGATCCTTCTTGAGCCAGAAGAACAACTCTCCGCCAGCCATGTAATCAAGGACCATGTATAATTTATCTGTAGTCTGGAAGGCATAAACTAAATGCACCAGAAAGGGACAGTGAATGTTCTGCAGAATATATCTCTCGGTGGCAGTGTGGGCGACTTGATTACGCTTGAGCAAAGCCGCCTTACGTAAAGTCTTCATCGCGTATAGAGTGCCATTGGTATCATCCTTTTTGCGTACCAACATCACTTTCCCGAAGCTACCTTTGCCCAGAACCTATTAAATAATAATGTACGAGGTCTAAGGAATCATCATATCTTACTTTCAACAGATCGAAATCAGAAATTGACAGTTTCTGATTGAAATGAGAATAATCACCAACAGTATTAGTATTACTGATCGAAGCAGGTGAGGGTGGAGAATGATTTGTGGTGTGAATTGAATTCACATCATCTTCAGAATCTGAAATAAAAATAACAAAATTTTCACAAAACTTGATGGCTTAAACCTTTCACATTTTGCACGGGAGATGCTTTCCCGCTGTGTGCTGGTTTATTAGAGGGAGGCGGAGGAGGCTTAACATTTTCCGTCTTGTGCGGTGGTTGTTGTTCCTTCGGCAGCTTATTGCCCATTTTTCTGATATTTACACATTCTTTAAAATAAGGCACTGCACTATTTACTACCATAACGGACACCAACCCGAAAAGAGCTGACATAGGTTTTCGATGGATGTAGCTTCCTTTATCAAACGATCTACTTGTTGTTCAACAGAGAAGTCCTCTGCAACTTCGTCTATTCGAAGAAAATCGCGGCCTGTTAACTTCGATTGAATGCGATTAATAACTTCAAGAGCTCTAAAATATAAGTTAGAGGTATGAGAAGAGTGAGTAGATAGAACCCACCTAGCATTCACATTTTCTTGAAAGGGTTCATCCTCAGCGACACCCTCTTGCGATTTGGAGCGACGAACGGCTGGAACATCCCGAATCGAAGAGCCAATGGCAGATTTCTTTGGGCTTAACTCTTTTTGGATAGAATGATCCAATCCTGGGAGCTTTTCGTCACTACCACTGGAAAGTTGTTCCCTAATTTTATCGACCGCTGATTGGGATCCAGAAAACTCTTCATCGGCAGTGTTGACATGAGAAACTAATTTCATTTCGGTGTCATTGCCTTTCCCGAGCAATCGCCAGGATATCAGAGGGTCGTAAACAAACGCCTCAAGCATCGCCATGACACTGTCTCGATTATCTCGCAATACCCGCATAACTCTCTCACAAGTCAAACGATAGCTCCCTTGAATGCCAGCGGCGGCCATACAGTTAGAGAGCATTCTAGTTAGTCGAAAGGGAATAATTTCGGGATATTTACTTCTATGGGCTGTGATTTCAAAACAATCGCCAAAGTCGATATGGACAACGTGGCCAGAAACTCTATGAATCATTAAATTCGAAGGATGGCGATCTCCAAGTCCGAGGATGTAACCCGCCATAGACATTACCGCTAACGACTTCGTAAAATTTGCTCGACGTTCCACCCAAATGTCAGAAGTCTGTGACTTTAACCAAAGAATCTTTGCTAAATCGTCTCCGGTTGTTTCTTGGAGAACTTGCTGAAATAATTCAACTTTTTGAATCAACGGTAACTTATCGTAACTCCTTGATTTGGATTGTAGTAATCTCATTTCAGTGAGAAGTTTGATATCGTTTTCTTCACGATATTGCTTAATAAGCTGATTCATCGTATCGCAGGACTGAACCCATTCAAGAAGTCCAGAATTATTTGACAATGGCAAAACGGAGTAACGAACAACATTTAGCCCTCTATCGTTGGTGATTCGATCGTAGTTCAAGCATGCATTGATAAGGCCAAAGAGCTGCATCACACGTTCATCTTGACGCAAGTCTTCATGACCTTTCAATAAAAACTGATATCTCCTTCCGTCAGAACCAAGCATTGAAATTCTTCGAGGACGCTGCTTCGATGCGATAACTGTTACTTTCGCCGAAAAGCAAGTTATAAGAGTATCAGATTCAGTAGGCTTGTAAGTTCCAGGAACTGCCAAGGAAAGATTTTTTGCATTCATCAAAGCAGGAGAGACATGATCGAGCTCCAGCCTTTTAAGAGACGATATTTGTCCTTTAATTCTTTTAAACATTGTTTGATAAATTTCCCAAGCCTGGTGAAGATCCACTGTCCTTCCCGAATTTCGAAACTGATCTAACCAGAAATAGCCATCTTGAAGGTACTTTCCAAAGGAATGACGGAAGGCTATGTCACGAATTGAAGCGGAGCCAATCTTAGTAAATCCTTCGACGATGGGATCTGCCTTCCTACTTTCACCCCATGCCGGTTCATTCATGGTTTCATGTAAATCGACAAGTGTATCAACCATAGAACGAATATCTTTGTTATCCATATAAAATTGAGCAGCTTGTTCAAGACCATCGTACCAGAGTTCATGTGGAGTTATAGCAACTTTCATCAGCTCACGAGAGACCATAGTGACTTCTTCCACCAGCTGCCTTCTGTTCTTTTTCATTTCGGAAAGAATTTCCGTAGCAACAATTTTTTGCTGGCCATCGTTTGTATTTAACGCAACTGAAATTGGCCACACCTAGGAAATGATTGAATCAAATTTGGTTATTATAAAATCAAGATCAACTTACTAATGCTTGAGGGTGACCAGAGGCGACTTTCACAAGAATTTTGCGGAGAAGACCAGAAATTTCAGCCGATTTCACATGAATCCTCGCAATTAACTGTGGGATAACGCTTAACCAATTATCCGAAGATATCTTTTCCAATTCCGATTCCAGAATTATTAGAGCTCCTTTCTTAGTTCCGTAACTAAACCACAGAGTTAATAATCGGAGAGTGTCTTGCAACAAGTTCGCCAAAGGTTGCCCTTGACCTAACACAATCGATCGAACAAATCCTTTAATTGCTTCAACAACATATGGTGTAACTTGGTCCGTTTGTTGGATAGACATTAGATTTAAAAGTGAAACTGATCCCTGTACCGAGTTTATTTTCTGGGAGGAAGAATACTTGAAGCTCAAACCAGGGTGTTTTGGAGCAACTAAGTTCTTTCCAGTTTGGCTGATAAATACAGGGATGTAAGGTAGAGATGACGACTCTGCATCGAAAGACAGTTTTCGATCATTACCGGTCTTTCGTAACTGATCGTAATGAGCAACTGCCCAAGCATGCCACACTGAATACTCATCCTTCGCCAACTCTTGAGCTTCACGCAGTGTATCTAATATCTCTGCAACATCACCTTTATCTAATTCTCTCATCCAAGTTGCTCTCTTCAGCAAACATCGAACTCGAAACATAGTTGCATCCTTCGATGTATAGTTATGTGCAATTGTACTTAAACTGTCTGGAAGGGGACAGCTTTTCAAAAAAGAGGTAAGCTCCGATAGTGCCTTCTCCTTTTCGCCGTTGCTCCACCAATATTGATAAGTACTCAGTAAAACCTTCTCATTCGTTTTGCTAATGAAATCAGTGAGATCCCGATTTGATTCTGCACAGCTTTTCTTATTCGGTAGCGGAGCTCCGAGTTTTTTAAGTAAATTGGCACATAACGGCTGCATTCCTTCTTTTCGGCACATTGTAACCAGCTCAAGCCAGCTATCCAAGTCCTCTAACGGCTCTGTGACCAAAGTATGAACAGCCTAAGGTTGTAATTAGTAAGGTAAAGATTAAACTTGAAAGCTTACCAGAATTTGGCGATAAACATCGATATCTTTTGGTGCCCACTTTAATCTTCCTCTCCATTTTGCGATCAAAGCAATCTTTCTTGCAGAAAGTTCTGAATTTAATGAAAGTTGCTTTTCCTTCACGCTGTGAAACTTTGCTGTTGCGTCACCGTCCGAAAGACTCTCGTGCTCAGCGTTGCTATTGTCAATCATTTGTTTAAATTCAACAACCTCTTCCATCTCAGCAAGAATCTGCATTGTGACCATAGCTCGATAGGCCCGAGAGTAACTTTCAGATAACAAAGCCGTAATTCCATTTGATAACGAATTCCGGATGTCATTTATTAAGGTTAGAGATCGGGAATAATCTTGTTGATGAATAGCTAACACAGCTTTGAAGAAAAATACATTATTCCATAAAGTAACGTCATGGCAATCGTCAGCTCTGACTTCTCCTTCCAAGAATTCCTCCATAGATTCCCATTTTCCTAACATCCAAGCAGCGTACGACCCCAATCGCTGAACCTCTGCCGTGGCTTCCCAATACAATGAATCGTCGCTTTGCTTCATTTGAGAGCGCAAATATTGAGCATTTTCCAGTAAATCTTCATATTCGCCTAAGGCATGCAAGCACCTCAACCTCCCGAGCTCCATATTAATACAATGATCATTTTTTATGGGAAAGTAATTCCCTTTATGAAGGTTTTTTAGATCATGAATTTGCTCTTCATATGCTTTGAAAGCTTCGTCCCAACGGCACAATTTCTCCAACCATTGAGGTTGGATGTCAACATCAGGAAATTCAAACTTTAAATATCGCAAAATTCCGATGGCGCGATCACCTAAGCCAAGCTGATTACAAACTGTGATAAGAGCATCTACACACTCCAATGATGGTTTCAAATTCTTTGATTGGAACTCAACTTCTCTATATCTTAAACATTTTGCGAACATGTTCGCTGATTGAGCCTGTCTAGCAAGAATGCGTACGTCGATTGGCAGCGGCAAATCATGAACATCCATGAACTCGGCAAGATTCAGAAGCGATATCATAATATTTTTTGGAATCTCAGGACTTTGCAAAGCCATCTCTATTCCACTAACTAATGGGGCCTCCATTACCACCTCTCCCATTTGCACAGAGAATAGTTCATTCCAAACACAATAAAATGCAATGTTAAAAAGTTCTTCCGCAAGGGGACGATAAGTGTTCGCCAAAACAGCACAAGATCTAATGATTGAAGAAGGAGACTGGCGAATCAATTCATTTGATAATCGATTCATCCACTCAACTAAATTTGAAGAGCTATTTCTGTCCGCCAGGGCCCAAGCTGTTTCCAACGACTGGATGTTTATTTGAAAACCCGTCTCTGTCGCAAGTTTCGCATTTTGGATACGACTTCTTACTTTATCGATAACTTTCATGGTAATCGACACGTTGTCCAAAGAGTCGACAGGAAGAGATCGTTGCTTAAAGAGCCTCGATATAAGGGATTCATATTCATCACACTTAGGAATCTTTCCATTCATAGCATCCTTTCCAGATGAAAGGCTAGCCAATTTCCGATTCACTAAAACAACGTATGGGAGAAAACCAGTGCCCAAACGACACACTATGTAACAAAGAGTGGACATGACGAGAGATTGAGTTCTGGAATCTCCTCCCGACAGTAGTTTTAGCAAAGGACGAATAACGCGCCCCGCGATTTCTAATAGATCATGGTCTGTTACAAGTGACATGATACAAAGAAAAGCATCTCTGCGTAACTCAACGGACATATTCGGATTTTCTAAAACCATTAAAATTGTAGGGTAAACGTCTTTCCTAAAGTCCCCAAGAAATTCATTGATATTAACAAGATTTTGTAAATATTTTGAAATCTTCTCCATATTTAACAGGCGACCCACTGAGGTCCCAGCTTTAACGATAGATGCGGGTACTTTTGTATTGTTTGCTGATAAAGTTGTCTCAGAATAGGGACCACTTTCTTCCGAGGTCGGCGCAAAAGCTGTGAGCTCCGCTTCAATACTTTTCGCGAAAAAAGGGAATAAAATCTGAGCGACTGAGCAGAAATCAGGAGTAGAGTAGGCTATCGCTAAAGCCTCGAAAATATCCAAACATAGCTGAGTATGGCTGTCAAAAAACTCTTTGATGAGGTTCACTATTTGATGATTGTGCCTCTTCATTTTTGATCCAAGAGCTCCAATTAAAGTGATTACATGGTCAAGTAAGGCCTCCTTTATATTATTACCAGCATCTTGCTGCATTAAGCGATAGAAAATCCCTTCAACAATCGTGTCAACTCTAAAAGCTGACTGCGAACCCAACATACGGATTGTTTTCACTGCGACGCCTGCAGCAGAAAGATGGTAGTAAGCAAGAGATGATTCTTTTAAAATATTCATAAGCTCGGTCACTATAAGGGTAAAATATAGCCTCTCAACTTGTGAAAGTTTTTGATCTTTTCCATATTCTGAAATATCCTCTGACATTATTTCATCATCAGATTCCTCAATTTGCCCGAAATCCGTTTGAAAAAGCTCGAGGTTCGAGGAAGCGTTAAATGCGCTTCGAGCCGGATTTAGGCAAACCAGATGGCTTAGATATACGTTTCCATCAACAACCCCAAGCAATCCTAAGGTCTTGATAGCTTGGAGACGTAATTCTAATGACTCAGAGTTTTGTGCGGCTCGAACTAAACCTTCAAATAGTCCGTTATACTTTTTGTAAGGTTCTGCAGTCACCATCGAGAAGGAACTCACTAATTTTCCCATTGCAATAACTGCAGTTTCTTGCTTTACCACGGATGTTTGATCATTTAAAGCTTCGATAACTCTCGGAGCAAGCGAGTCTAGATGACCTGTAACACTCTTTGGTGATGCGAGTGCAAGTTCTCCAACAGTGGATAAAGATGCAGCAACAACTTCCGGAGACGAATCATTAAGAAGGGTAAGCAAAGGTCCAATAATTTGTTCTACGTATGGAACAATTAGAAAGTCTGAGCCTTTCACCAAAGCTTGCAAAATACGCACACTTTCCTGTTTTACAGAGTGGTCTTGCGTTGTGTTCAGAGTTCCTACCAATCTTTTAAGTTCCAAACGAATCACTGGCATTATTCTCAAAGTATTGAATCGAGCAATCCGAGAGAGAACAGTCATTGCCGACGTTCGAACACTCAATCCCTCATCATTCAAGCCCTCAATGAGACAATGAACATTACCGACTTTTGACAGTACCTCATCTAAAACAGGAGTGAATGAAGAAAACACGAGACATCGAATTTCTTGAGAATCATCTCCGACACCCATCGTCAGTAATCGCTCCACTATATGAAACATCAATAAAAATTCATATGAATTACGATCCACAAACAGAACAATTGCATTGAGTACAACGCTACAGGCCGTAGCTGCAGCCTTGCGCACAAGAATATTGGGATCATCAAAATACCAAATCACAGAATCTCTGAGAAGAAACAAGAGCGTACAAGTATGATCATCCTCCGAAATTCCTTGACTTCTTTCTCTGTAGTACTTGGGGAAAAACTCTGATTCCGACAAGACTCGCAGAGCGAAAATGATTTCATCAGATGAGGGAATAAAGTCTACTACTACCGCATCTAGTTTGGTACCTTGAAATCGATGGTTCGAACCAGAATTCCACTTTTGTTTTTCTTTATTGCTTTTCACCCAACCATCTGCTTGCCTCTTGCGCTGTTCTTCGCTTGAGACCATTCTATTACTGACAAGAATACCACTTATTTCCCGCAATACGAGAGCCAATGCATGATTTCTAACAGCTGGGACATGCTTAGTTAAGAGTTTCAAGCTCTCGACCAACTGCACTGAGAGTCCCCCACGAAACATTGAAGAAGTTAGGCTTTGATCCACTAGCTTCCGGAAAGCGGGGGATATAGAAACCAGCACACCTAGACATTCCAAAGCTTCAACGGTAAATACATCTCTCAAACCAAAACAAACAGCGTTGAAAACATCAGACACATTAAGCGCGGTGCGGAAGTGATTAGACAAAGCTGAGTGAAGCTTCGTCAGCGCTAAGAAGGCAGCAACTCTTTCTTTCTTCTCAAGGATTAGGTCTATTAAAAACTTTGTGGTATATGATAGAAAATTGTTTGGAGGCGTTAGATAGTTGTTAGACTGAAGGAAAGTGTTTCCAAATGAACGGGCAAGATTCGGAATAATTTCGAGCACTTTGCGACGAACATCCAGATCCTTTGCATCTTTTCGCATAAGAACTTTCCAGATTAGATCCTGAGGATGAATGGAATACTGTCGCATCGCATTAATGACTTCACCCATCGTTAAAACAGAGCCATCTAAGATTGTGTCAAGAATGCATAAGGCGCCAATGATTCTTTCTTGAGGAGTAGCACTTAAACCACTATCAACTTGTTTAAAAGCGGATTTTATATATTCTGACATCGACTCTCGTTGCGCTATTACTCTGAGAACGGACTCTAATGCAGTCGCAGCCGCAGATCTGACCATAGGACTCTTATCACTCATAATCTCGCAAATTTCAGCGAATACTTGTCGTTGCTTCGAAAAAATTAGAGTTGGAGAGTTTTGAGCAAGTTGAGTTAAAATCAATGCCCCGGAAAATTTATGAGAGTCGGATTTAGTATCTCTTAAGAGTTTCAAAGCCAGCGGAAAGGAGAAGTTCTGCAAGAATTCCGCCTCAGATGAAGATGCAACTCTAGCAAAATGACCAATTGAACTTGATGCAGTTCTCAGAATCACCTCATTTACGATAAGAGACAGTTTATCATTTTCCAAAACTTTGAAGATATGGTTGGAGATCTCGATTCTTCTTTCAGGAATTATTTCATCATTGATGTCGATCAAACAATCAAAAATGATTAATCCTGCCAATTTGTGTTTCACAATATCTTTAGTGTCATGGTGGTTGAGGAGGTCCAATGCATAAGTGACTAATTTGTTCATAGAGCTGCTGAACAACATTTGACCAAGATTTTGTGAGTATTGAACAATAAAAGCCTTGACTGCTTCCCCATATTCATCAAGCATACAGTCACCATTAAGATATCTTGCTGTAATCGGCTCAAGAACTTTGTTAACAAGGACGGTGTTGGACATATCTTTTTCTGTCCTTATCTGTTGTTTTAATTTACACAGAGTGAGGTAAAATAAAAAGAATTCGTACAAAAGTGATGTACAACTTATTATCACAGACGAGAAAAAATAGCTAGGACAGTTTATTTTCCAGGACTATTCGTGGCGTTTGCTTGAAAGTTTCCGAGAAAAGCCACGCAAACAGTTGTATCGTCGATAACTTGCTCTTCACGCATCCATCTCTCATTTGATTCACTAATTAACCGATCCACCGCAAAACGAGGCTCGGTAGTATTATACGCTATTTCCATCACCTCCTCATTACTCATAAATTCCCATAAGCCATCTGATGCCATTACTAGTATTAAATCTTCGTGGTCCTTATTAAATTCATACTCAAAAAATTCCGGTTCCGACGAGACTCCTGCTGTATGCGCTACAGCATCTCCCAATGATCGACTCATCGCCAAACCCGGGACGTCCATATGCCCAAGCCAGACACGTGCAGGACCATCAACTCCATCATCATACTCAACAGCGAATACCCTACCCCCTTTGGCTTCGATTCTCGCCTGAGCGAAAACTTTCAGTTAATTTTTTTTTAACATGCGCAACACTTACCTTCTCTACAGGTAAGTCCGGCTTGTGATCAATAGTCAAAGATTTAGCAGCGATTCCACCAGACTCGTTGCGGTAGCCTAATGACGTTCGCGAATCACCGATATTGCACAAGACACATTTATTGTTCCTGATCACAGCGCACGTAAAAGTTGTTCCCGAAAAATCAGTTTCTATAGTGGGTTCTGAAAAAGAAATACTATCAGGCACAAAACAACAAATAATAAAAATTCATTTACCTCTCAACACTTCAGCTTCACATCGGGCGATAACATCTGTAAGCGCTGCCTTAATATCGGTCGCGAAATCACGATGCTTGAACAAGTAATTCGCTAATTTAGACTTTATGCTTTGAGAAACTTTGTCACCATCTTCGCCATGCCCATCCATCACACAGAAAAGGAGACTTCTAGTCTTCGGATCTTCTGCCATTATGAGAGCATCTTGATTTTTCTTCTTCGGGTTATACGGGGCATATCCCTTCTTCGAATAACCACCATAAGAGTTGACAATAAATCCTGAAGAACCAGCACCCACAATCTGAGCAAGAGATCAAACAAAATAAAATAATTTGCAGACTTTATTTAGCTCACTTCTTCATCAGCATCGAGATTGACCGAGTCAAAACCCTCAACAAGCTTATTATCACTCATAACTGAGAGCCTCCTGCGCGCTTGTTTAATATCTTTTTCCTCACCACCCTTCGGCGATTGCGTTCCTGCAAACTGTCACATTTACATTGTTAAATGAAGATGAGTTACCTTTCGTTGTTGACATTTTCTAGTTGAATAATTCTACGTATTGGTATTTAAAGGATCTTTTGGTCAATATTCATAAGTCAAGGAGATCGAATCAAGATGTAAGTTGTCTTCGCGTAGGCCAGACACAAAGGATATCAAATCTCTCGAATTGTTTGATTTAACAGATCTATTGAGCTATCTTTCCTTTGCTGCTGTATGAAATTGTGTAACTGTAACCACCACATAAAGGAGCTCTTTACCCTAATTCCTATTTCTAACCGTGCACTTCTTCGCGCGATAAAACAGAAAAGTGAAACAAAAATGTTGTTTCTCCTCATACTCCTGAATCTTTGCAACTCTTATTGGGGATTCAGAGTGAATTTTTCTCGACAGCTCCCTTCTCATTTACATGCAGTGAAAGATTTGGTCGTTTCTTCCCCCAACTCTTCGCCTCAAGCTGAACCCAATCACCCACCAAAGAGGGAAATCAATATTCCCACAGTTGGACTTGGAAAGGATCAGGTAATGAAATGGTAGAAAATAAAACAATTGTAATTTTCTTTCGATTAGTACGATGTATTCTCTCGCCTTTTAAAGGATAGAATTCTAATTCTCGGATCCGACGTGAACGATGAAGTCGCGAACGTAATGGTTTCACAAATGCTCTATCTCGCGGCCGAGGATCCTTTTCGCGACATAACTTTGTATATCAATAGCCCTGGAGGTTCTGTTCAAGCGGGTCTTGCAATATTTGACACCATGCAGTACATACCATGCGATGTTAGTACTGTTTGCTTCGGAGCCGCCTCTTCGATGGGGGCCTTCCTTTTAGCGGCTGGAACGAAGGGAAAGCGAAAATCTCTTCCAAGCTCGAGAATTATGATCCATCAACCTTTAGGCGGATCACAGGGAGAGGTAAGCTGGTTCCTTCATCGGGGTGTACTGATTGACCTAGTTTAGGCCAGCGAGCTGCAAATCGCAGCCAAATTGTTGATACATACGAAAGAGTGCTTAAATGCATACCTTGCGGATTTCTGCAATCAACCTGTCGATAAGATCGCAGTAGACACTGATCGTGATTTTTACATGTCTCCAGAAGAGGCGAAAGAGTACGGTATTATTGATGAAGTGATCCTGCACAAGCGGACTGTAAGGAAACCCAAAGTCCCTGATTTAATGATTCAACCTCCATTGCCATTTCATGACCGAAATTATCTAGCTGAAATTAAAAAATCTGCGCGGGAACCTCTTCAATCCGATCCTTGGCGATTTCGAGAATCGAAATAGTTCAATTACAAGTTATCAGAAATGATGTAGAATTTTATTAAACAGTTCTTTAAGAAAAATCTCTCAGGAAGCTAACTGCGAACAAACTCCAGAAGCTTTACATACCACGGTCTATAATGAGAGTAATTATCAGCACTCTGAACAAATGTGTCGTGACCAAAAACTTGACTAAAGTCGCTGTTCGTGTACATTGATAGGAGCGATTTAATAGAGGTTGGCAAGGTTTTATAATCATTATACCGCACTCCAATCAATTCTGTTCGGGTCATCGCACCAGGAATATACCACGAAGGTCCTAAACCTTGACGTTTGTAGATCAGTTTTATTGTAGGAATGCCAAAAAGACTTTTAAGAGTGTTCATAAAGTTGATCGTATGATCCTCGTAAAAAGAGTAAGTTTCATAGCAGCGGGGAACATCCCCTCCTGTTGAAGAAAAGGATATCCATCGCCTGAATCGATGGTTTTGCCTGGCACGAACTTCCTGCGTTAAATACAAAGTAGGTTGTACTCCAACCACTTGGTTGCTTGGTTTCTTTGAGTCTTTAAATATTTCAAATCGGGTACTGAAACATCTTTTGGAAGAAAACCATATTTGGGTATTATATTTTTGATTTGACTCACTTGGAGAAATGCTAATTAACTCTTTGAAGAATTTAATAGGTTGTACGACTTTTTCGGGAGAAATAGGCTGTAGTTTATGGGCGTGTAGTAAATTCGATTGATTTGTGGGAGAAACATAAAAGAAAACTTTGTTGGAAAGGTAAGAACAGTTTTCACTGCCTTTACTCGAGACTTGTGTAACCAGAGGTACTACTTCCTCTAGACCTTCTATCCGGGCAATCATCTTCCCAGTTACTAAACTGCAAATTGAGCCAGAGTAGTGCCAGAAGCATCTTTCTTGTGGGTATTTCGTTCGCAGTTTATAAAAGTGGTACAAATTATTCCATCTTCCTTCAGGGATAGCAATGGGAGGATTGAAAATTACCCCTGTAATTTGATTCAAAATTACAATGATGAGGGCAAGGAAAAAGAACATTCACCGGCTGTTAACAATTCAGGGAAATTGTGCACATTCTGCACTCAAAAAAGAAATGAGATTCAATTTTGTTTTAGCTGTTTTCCTCGTGAAATGTATTTTCCTTCTCTCTTTCCCTTGCGAAAAATTCTTTTCAACCGAAGAAAGAAAGTTGGTTGTCTTTACTTGTGATACTCGAAGTGGCTGGAAAGAATTTCAAGCATTGAAGTTGTGGAACTCTACAGGAGCTAATTTATGGAAAGACAGAATATTCATGAAAAACGTGTGTAAGGGTGAGAATTGGGGACGCTTAGGGTTTCTCACGAAGCCTTTACTCTACAGAAGATCGCTACAGCTCATTCTTGAGCAAGAATCCACTTCTTCGGTCTATGTTATCTTAATGGATAGTGACACATTCTGGTCCGCAACAAATATTGACCATATTTGGCATAACTATGACTGTGCAAGGAGAGGAAAGGATTTGGTGGTTTCGTCCGAAATGTCGTGTTGGGTGGGAAGATATTGTAACGCCTCTGATATTTCGAGATGGTACAGCGACACATCCAAATTTACTTCATACAGCCCTTTCGTCAATTCTGGAGTAGTTATGGGTCGAGCGAATTCAGTCAAAAGGATGCTCGACTATATAATTCTCAATAATCATTCTTATTACACAACTTACGGCCGGAAATTCAAGTTTGATGACCAATACGCAATTGCCGACTATGCTCTTAACATCGCTTCTCATGAGATCTCAGTTGATTATCACCAGCAAATTTCTGCCAGTTGCTCCATACATGCGCCCGGCGATCCTCCAGATAGTGGTTGGCCGTTCGTTTGCCGTAGCCGGAATGGAACGATTGCTTATAGTTGTCACATTTACAATAATTTACTGAGGAGACAGGGACATTTTTCTGTCGATCCCTTCACTTGTTTAGTTCATCGAGTTATCAGAAATGGTATGCCTTTACAGCAAGAATTATCAACACTTTCGCTAACCCCTATAATTTGGCACGGAAATGGTAAGACTTGTTGATTTTGATAAAAAGAAAGATCCATTAAAATGAGAATAGGTGCAGGAAAGAGGATTTGTTTAGATTATGGCTATTCCGCCTACAAGTGCCTCTTACATAAGAGAAATATTACTGAGGAGCAATACAATAACCTGTTCAATAATCTCTAACTTTTTTGAACGAGTCGTAATTTATAACTTCCGGAAATGGGCTGAATCAATGTTGCCGTACAAGATGTTTTTTGTCCAGTTGAGTCTCTTACTGTAAAGGCAACTACGACTAAATCCTTTCCATCAGACTCAATGATAGTCAGAATTGAGTCCAAAGCTTTGGCAGTTAAAGGTGCCGCTACCTCATAGTCTTGAATAGAAACGATGTTCCCTTCAGGGAGGACCACTTGGAAATCCGGAGTGGTTATGTCCTAGAAATACCGTTAATTAAGCAATTAAAAATTGTCATAATATACCTTTAATGTTCCACCAACTTTCAACGCAACAAAAGTTTGAAGCACCTGTAAAATGGCTTCATCAATGACCACGCTTTGGACCGGTTTTGACTCTGATACAATCTCTGTATTTTGCGCGACCTTGTTAGTCTTTTGAGCGTCTTGGATCATTTGCTGAATTGAGAAAGCTTGCATGTTTGTATCTTCTCTTAAGACTTGGACAGAATTTGGTTTTGTTCTAGGAATTGCTGGAACACATTCTCCTAACGGGAACCAAACAGGTTCATATTCAGCCTCCGGAATCAAGCTCCAGTTTGCATTCGTTTTACCAGGGTCATTATGATCGTAGATATCATACCATAAATTGTGGCTTATGTCCAAGTTTGCAGCCTGGAGATGCTTCAGGTGGTCAGCATATCCTCCATTAAACGGTGCAAAACGAACGTTCTTGGTGAACTCTATATGGACTTCAGCCATGCTATAAATATAAAAATTGCAATCAGTAACATCTCGCAGTCGAAGTTGTCGACAACAAGTGTAGAAAGTACAATTCGAACAATTTCGAATAAAAATGGAGCTGGCGCAAGCTGCGATAAAAACACGACATCCTACCAACTGATCTACCTGAACTTGCTCAGTATGATCAAGAACCAGTAATGTGCTGTTTTTACAGTCAGCAATATCGAACATCTGACCGTTAATTGAATCTGGAAGCTTCATTAATGGCTCTGCTTCATCGTTCTTATTCTTAAACGAATAGAAGGTGAGCATCATGTAATCACGCCATTCAGCTCTTGTAGAGAACTCTTTCCCATCAAGTGTGACGAACTTTTGCGGTTTCGGTGGCATTTGAATAGTGAAGCAACTACTCTAACCGCAAGGGAGTAGCGTCAATTTTTAAAAATAGAAATCAGAACGTTGGTAAGGTCTTAAATTAAGTTTAATCCTTTTTTAATTGGAAAATTTCTGAGATTGTGCCTCCCTTCCGAATCACTTTAATTTCAACACTGTCCCCTGTATAAATATCACGCTCAGAAGCTACAACGAATAACTCTTTGACTATAGCAATCACTTCATCTTGAGTTAGCTGCTTCTTTTCATCGAGACGATTTTTATGTCCAATCTAGACAAGACATAAAATGGAGGAAGAAGAACAACAGAAGCGTACCAAATTATCTAACAAGGGCATAATAAAGTTTTGCCCCGATCCCATGCAACCATACTCGTCTCGCTTAAAAGAACCAACAGCATCATAACCGTAAACAGCTCCTTTTCCTACAAAAAAGTCAAATTTCAAGAATGAGATCGAAGAGAAATTTACCTTCTTCATCAACTCCACCAATCATGCAAAATGCGTAATACGGAAAAAATCTGCGATAGTACAATGTGACACTTAACAACTGTGCTATTGCCGGGGCACTCATAGTGACACCCTGACTATGCTGATATCTAGATCGAATAAAGAAGGAGGAATGGATAAACGATCGCAAATTCACTTACTGTGTTAATCTTGCGTCAAGCACTTTTCGCAAGGTTATTATGTCAGAAATACAACCAGCAGCGGTCAAAACAGCGTTGTCAGTTCTACACAATCATTCAACAGATTCTTAGCGAAGATAAGATAAGACTTACAAAGGAAAGACTTTACTGTAATTTCGGGAAAGGATTTCATATCCAGTTGTAATGCGAGTGCACCCAGCAACAACAGCGAAATCAGATCCTGCGATTGCCACAACAGTGCTGTAAAATAATAAGGGAAAGTATAGCATACTCGATATGTCCTACCCTCCGTTGAAATCATATGGGTTAAATCTACGCTCGAGTGGAGTTGACTTGCCAGCCTCGGATAAATTGAGCTTCAGGGCTCCCTCAGAAGACCAAATATCGGCAGTGGGAACGTTCCTAAAGAAAATAAAAATAATTTATAGTAGATGGAACAAAATTTTCATCGCACCTAAACATTCTTTATTTCGGGTGAATAAAGTAACAAGTTGTCGAAACTCTTCGAATTTGTTACTTTTGCGTAATTATGCGCTATAAAGAAGTTTAAATCCACGTTAATTTTGTTTGAGAGGAGGACGATGATTTCTTGAAGACGTTAAAAATTTTTTCCCTAAAGATGTTGAAAGTTACAATGATTAGAAACAATTAAACGTGATTTTGTGTGGATGATTTCTTCACCTATTTCCGAAATTCCGATTTGCCAGTCAACCTTTTTATTCAAGTTTCATCATTTAGAAGTTTGGTCTCCGATCAAACTTCCCCATCGAACTCGGCGGAGAATGATAATCCTTGCCGTGACAGACACAAGTGAATCACACAAATCTTTAGGAGAGTAGAAAGAGAGTAGAGGAGAATCTAATTGGTTACATGCGGCAAACACCAAATCAAAACCTATTAATATCTCTGCCAGTACGATCTTCTACGGATCCAATTGTAATCTGGCAGCTCATAGATCGGTCCGATCGCTGCTAAAGCATGATCCTCATCGTTAATGATCTTATTGGCAGTTTTCTTGATGTCCTCAGTAGTTAAGGCATCGATTCTGGCGAACAGTTCTGCGTTAGGAACTCTACGCCCGTAAGTCAAGATCTGTCGGCCTATGTCTTCGGCGATGTTTGTTAAAGAATCTAAATTCAACAATATATTCGCCTTGAGTTGAGTCTTTGCACGACTAACTTCTTCATCCGTCACATTGTGGCACAGACGAACTAAGTTATCGGTTGCATACCACAGCAGGTCATCCAACTTGTTGTCTGGCGCAACAAAGTAAAGTCCAAATAACCCAGTATCCTAAATGAATAGTAAGCTACACCTGAAACAGAAAACAGCATACGAACCTTGTAAGCAGTATTGAAAGCCATGTAGGAATGCGCCAATTCATGAGTTGCAATGTCGGATCCCAATCTAACAAAAGACATATTTAGATTTGATCGACAGTGTGATTGGCTCTTACTTCGAGCTAATATTCTTTCCAGCTGCGCTGGCTCTATTCCATGAACCAAGTAAAGTTTGCATCAGCATAAGTGGTAAGGAATACTCAGAAGTCCAGGAAGCTCCTTGGAAAGCAAGAGCAACATGTGCTTCCTACAAGAACTATGTATAAGAATAAATTCAGAAATCCTACGGTTGTGTGTGAGCTCAGATAGTGGTGCATGTAATATTCAACAAAAAAAAATTTCAGAACAGGTCTGTAATGGTACATAATCTTCATCGCTCTATCACAATCAACCCTTTCCACTTACCGACATACTATCATAGCGAATTCTTTTGTCTGATCCAGTAAAAATTGCAGGCTCGAATCTTACTTGTTTAGACCCATTACCTGCAGGCAAATTACCGAAGGACTTTTGCGCTAATTCAACTAGTTGTTTGTGGTCAACATTTCCAGCAGCCGCGATCACAAATCGGTCAGCAGTGTAGTGCGTATTGATATAAGATTGCAGGTCATTCTTGGTCAAGTTGCGAATATTCTCGTCAGGACCAAGAATTGTTCTTCCTAACCCAGTTCCCTGAAAGGCGGTACTGTGCAACTCATCAAGAATGACTTCCTCATACTGCTTTCCAACCTCGATGCTCTCTCTTAAAATAACTTCACGCTCACGAGCAATCGCATTTTCATCAAGCAAGGAGTTCTGTAAAATATCAGATAAAATTTCAACTGCACGAGGAACATCATTTTTAAAAACTTTGGCGTGGTAGACAGTTTGCTCTCTTGAGGTGTAAGCATTTAAGTGAGCGCCTAAGTTCTCGATCTCAACTTCTAATTGAGTTTGGGTGCGAGTTTTAGTTCCCTTGAAAGCCATATGTTCCAAAAAGTGAGCAGCACCATTGTTTTTAGCAGTTTCGTATCGACTTCCTGCATCGATCCAAACTCCGACAGCCGCAGTCTCTCCAAAGGTTTTCTACAATTGTATTAGGTGTTTAGATGACAAAAATTGACGAGAAAGTTACCTCTGATGCAACTCGAACACCATTAGGCAGGGTGGTGACCTCTGTTACTGGAAAGTTGGATATGAACGCCGGATAAGTGGAGAAATTTCTCAATCCTCCTCGCACCTGACGAAATAGCGGTCAATGACAAATGAGATAAAGTGATAAGAAGAGACACACATGACTTGAGAATTTTGAAAGCATCTTGCTGGTGTTCCAAGTTTATTAAAGCAACTAGTGAATGCAGAGTTGTGCAGGAAAAGTTGCAATTTCTTATTTATCGAGTTTTCTTAAAATCGATTCTTTCTCAGTCTTAATTTTAAAAAGAAGACTTGATTAAGTACGTACAATCAACAAAATGTTGCGTTCAATCTTTAGCATTTGCTGCCTTTTGCTAATATCGTCAGGTTTACTGCAAGCCTTCTATCTTGGATCAAGACAATTGCAACAGGCCGTCCTTTTGTCGCGTACAAAGCTCAGACTCACAACAGCAGATTTCAAGAACGGCCTAACATTTGAAATAGGTGAGTCGAAGAGCTTTTAATATTAGACGCTCAGATTCTCCGATTAGATGGAAAGCCAGCCAAATTATTGGAGTTTTTACACGTTAAGCCAGGAAAGGTGATTGGATTATCAATCTCTTCGAATTTCTTTGCTTCAACTAGCTTTGACTAAGGGAGCAGCGTTTGTTCGAGCAAAGGTGAAACACTTGATCAGCGGTAGCGTACAAGAGCGCACCTTTCGAGCAGGAGAGACGATTGTTGAAGCTGAAGTCGTCAAGACAGACATGCAATATACTTATAAAGACGGTGATGCCGCCTGCTTTTTAAATCTCGAAAGCTTCGAAGAACAAAGAATAAATAAAGAGAAGCTCGGAAATAGCTTTTTACTGCTAAGAGATGGTACGTTTCTACAAGTCCACATATCTCGTCGTTGATCCATCTCTTTATTCTACAGGATTGGTCTGTCAGGTGACAACATGGAACGATGACGTCATTGATTTCCAGCTTCCGGCCAATGTGGAGTACACTGTTGTCGAGACAGCCGCCCCAATTAAAGGGAATAGTGGTGCTGGCAGTGGAGGGCAAAAGCCAGCAATTCTGGATTCCGGTGCTCAAGTAAATGTGCCTTTATTTATTGAGACAGGAGAGAAAATAATGATAGCTACTGATAGTATGCAGTATCTTGGGCGGTCGAATAAGTAGAATCGCATTTAACTTGGACTATAATGCCTCAACTTCTGTGTTCATATTTATTTCTCTTACAACAAAAGGACTACCGCGATTAAGGAAGATTTGATGTATTGCTTTCATTGATGGGGGCAAGCTCGTTTGTATTCTGTATGCGTTGAACGGCAGTAACACGATCTCCTAATGACAGAGCAATTCCTTGAGTCTTCGAACGAATTCTGATATATCCCGCTAGTTTTCCATCAGAATCTTCCTTTTTCTCAATTGAAACATTCACCAGTGCATCCTCCCCAAAGACGGATTTGGCGTATAAATTGGCTGCTAAGAAATTCGATCCGTGCAATTCCTAAAAACATTCGATCATGACAAAACATGCAGTCAGTAATTGATCTTACATTCATTTCCTCCAAAGGTGTGAGGCATGTCATATTTGTTGATTGAATAATATGCGACAAGAATTGATAGAGATCATCAATATTCGTATTCACTGCAACCTTATTTTCCCATTCAAACTCGGCCCACATACTACGGAAATCCTCATTCTTACACTCTCCCGGTCGAATATAATCCATAATATCTAACTGAATATCATTTAAATGAACATAAATCTTTTGCGCAGAAGAAGACGTATCAAATACAATGGTGCCAAAAATATGCCCTGTTTCTGTCGATGAAACTTTAATATTCGCACGTAATCGTCTTTCATCAAGAGGTCCAATGGTATAAGATTGTGGCCTTTCCAATAACTTTAAATCGCCGATTGTAGCTAACTCCACTGTTAAGTTTGTCAATGTATTGGGTGTTCGATTTATGATCAACATATCCAAGATAATATCATAATCATGCACCGTCACAGATGCCTCCGCGTAAACTGGGTCAGAATAGCCAGTCAGTTGGTAGACATGACGCAGTTTATTTTCTTCTCCTTGAAAACGATCTGAACCAACAGCGCGAGAAATGTCATCAGCGTCCATGAGGTCAACTTCCAAACCGCCTTGGGCCGAAAGCTGTCTCAACTGTCGAAATTGGATGAGATCATCTGGACTTGAGGCTTTTCCTTTCTTCGCTTGCTCAGAGAGCTTTTGCTTTGATAGCTTTTGCTTGCTAACAAGAGATGAGTACGCACCTTGGCACGATTGCAAAAAGACGTCTTTCAGTTTATCTTGTAATGAAGGATCAAGCAACAAGCGGCAGCACTGGGATAACCTCTCCGTGCAGTCAGCAAAAACCCCGATTCGATTACCTCTTTTCAATTCAGCCAGTTTTCCGACTCCTGATGCTGTGAGTAAAGCCCCTAAGACTATTCTATTCTTATCTTCCTTTGCTTTTAAAGCCAACTTAGTCATTGTGACTGAAGCGACTGTTCCAAGGAGAATATCGCCTGTACAAATCAAACGGCGAAGATGCGGTAATTTCTCTAAATCGGAATGGTCTTTTCCGACACTTTCAGTGCTTGTGACGGATGCATAGGTTCCATCGGACAGAACAATATTCTTTGTGATGGTTGTGGTGATAACATCATCACTTTTCTTGCCCGTACTCTCACTATCCCGAAGT